>Ga0187870_1000859_pt1 | contig 30756 bp, 16 predicted proteins | sample June2016WEW_13_1_3_FD_132974 | JGI IMG/M metagenome (GOLD analysis project Ga0187870, IMG submission 132974) | Peatland microbial communities from SPRUCE experiment site at the Marcell Experimental Forest, Minnesota, USA - June2016WEW_13_150 | ecosystem: Environmental > Terrestrial > Soil >... | reverse complement strand
TACTTATCGTAACCCAAGCCTCCCACAAGCTGCCGCCCTGTGAATAACTTTTATGAAAAAGCCACTTGCAAAACAGAGAACATCTCCGGGGCAGAAGAGAGCCGCGCTGCGCGCGGGTAGAGTGGAATTGGTGGCAGTGTCGAGATGCGCCCCTGCTTCTGTCAGAAAAATGGGGGCAGAAAGATGAAGAAGAAGGGTTCGTCAATACGTAATTACTCAGAGCCTGCCTAGCCGGCTGGAAGGCGGCGCTGCGGAGCGCCGGGGAAAAGCTTTGCCTTGGCCGCGGTGGTTCTGGTAGGCTGAGGGCATGTGGCAACCGAAATCGCCTTTCTCAAACTGCAACCTCGTTTCTTCACTTGCGCCCCCGGGCGCTTCGCCTTCGCTGAGCCGGCGGCAATTCCTGCGGCGCGCGGCTCTGGCGGGGGGACTTTTGGCAGGGCCTGCCATCATCCCTGGCTCGGCCCTGGGGCTGAACGGGGCGGTGCCGCCGAGCGGGCGGATTGTGCTGGGCGGGATGGGCGTCGGCGGGCGCGGCAGCGGCGTGCTGGGCTGGATGCTCCCGGAGCGGGACGTGCAGTTCGTGGCGATTTGCGACGCCAAGAAGTCGCAACGCGAGGCGGTGAAACGGATGGTGGACAACAAGTACGGGAACAGCGATTGCGCCATGTACCGCGACATGCGCGAGTTCCTGGCCACGCGCACGGACATTGACGCCCTGCTGATCGCCACCGGCGACCGCTGGCACGCGCTGGCTTCCGTGATGGCGATGCGCGCCGGCAAAGACGTGTATTCCGAGAAACCGTCGTCCATGACGATTGCCGAGGGACGGGCGGTGGTGGAGACGGCGCGGCGTTACGGGCGGGTGTATCAGACCGGCACGCAACGGCTGAGCGAAGACAACTTCACTTTCGCCAACGAACTTCTGCGCACCGGCCGCCTCGGCCAGGTCCATACCGTGCGGGCCCACATTGCGCCTTGGGACGCGGCGGAGATGAAGTACGACTGGCTGCCGGCCGAAGCCGAGCCGCCCAAAGAGGAGGTGGACTGGGATCAGTGGCTCGGGCCCTGTCCCTGGCGTCCGTATAACTCCGAGTACACGCGCGGGGGCTGGCGGGGTTACTATGATTTCCACACCAGTTGCATCGGCGAATGGGGCGCCCACACCTTCGCCCAATGCCAGGTCGGCATGGGGGCCGCCGATACGTCCGGCGTCGATTACGGTTATGTGAACAATCCCACCGGCGACGGCATGGTGGTGCGCTTCGCCAACGGCATCCAGATGGTGCTCTCGCGCGGCGACCAGTGGTGGCACGGTTCGTGTGGGGTCCGGTATGAGGGGACCGAGGGCTGGGTGGCGATCGCCGACGGCTACGCCAGGCCGGAAGTTTCTTCCCCGGCGCTGCTGGCCGATTTCACCAAGCTGGTCAACGATTACATGGCCCGCACCCGCCGTCCCATGAGCCACGTGCGCGACCTGTTCGATTGCATCAAGTCGCGCCGCCTGACGGTGGCCAACCCGGTCGTGATGCATCGCTCGATGTCGACTGTTCATGCGGCCAACATCTGCATGTGGCTCAAACGCGACATGAAATACGATCCGGTCAAAGAGGAATTCATCAACGACCCGGAAGCCAACCGGCTCCGCTCGCGCGCCATGCGTGCGCCGTGGATGATCTGATGTAGAACCGACTGAACCCCAAACCACACAGCCCCATGTCAAAATCAAAACTGAATTCCTTGATGGCTATCGCGCTTCTGTGCCTTACCTCCTGGAGGCTCCTGGCCGCAGACGCGGAGACCGCCACCAGCCCCCAAGAGGACAAGCTGATCGCCGTCCTCAAGTCCGAGGCCTCCCAGAAAGCAAAGGCCGACGCCTGCCGCGAACTGGCCCGCATCGGGACCAAAGAGGCCGTGGCCCCGCTGGCCGCGCTCCTGGGCGAGGAGGAACTCTCGCACATGGCCCGCTACGGCCTGGAGACCATCCCCGACGGCTCGGTCGATAAGGCCTTCCGTGAGGCGCTGGGCAAACTTCGTGGGCGGCCCCTGGTGGGCGTCATCGGCAGCATCGGCGTCCGCCGGGACGCTGCCGCCGTGAAACCCATCGCCGGCCTGCTGCACGATAGCGACCCGGACGTTGCCCAAGCCGCCGCGCGGTCGCTGGGCAGCATCGCCACACCTACCGCCGCCCAGGCGCTCGAGGCCGCCCTCCGCGAGGGGCCCGCCACCAACCAACTCGCCTGCTGTGAGGGCCTGTTCCGTTGCGCGGAGGCTTTTTCGGCCAAGGGCAGACCCGGACCGGCGACCGCAATATACGATCATGTGCGCTCCCTCCAAGTTCCTCACCAGGTCCGCACTGCGGCTTGGCGGGGGGCGATTGTCAGCCGCCGCCAGGGCGGGCTGCCGTTGCTGCTGGAGGCCCTGCGCAGCGAGGACTTCTCCCTGTTCGCAACCGCCGCCCGCATCTCCCACGAATTGCCCGGCCCTCGAGTTACGCTCGCCCTTGCGGCTGAACTCGAGAAGCCGTCCGCCGACCGGCAAATCCTCCTGATTCAGACTTTAGGCCAGCGCGGAGACGCCCAGGCGCTCCCTGCCTTGTCCAACACCGCCCGGAAAAATGAAAAACCGGTTCGGATCGCGGCCATCCGCGCCCTGGGCCAGGTCGGCGCATCGGCTGCGGTGCCCGTGCTGGTCGAGTTGCTGGAGGATGCCGACGGTGAAATTGCCCAGGCTGCGCAAGAAAGCCTTGCCGGGTTGCAGGGCAAGGAAGCCGATGCCGCCGTCATGGCGATGTTTGCCCGCGCCGAGCCAAACAAGCGCATCACCGCCATCGAACTCATCGCCCGGCGCCACATGAGCAGCGCCGTGCCAGAGTTGCTCAAGGCGGCCGAGGGCGCCGACGCAGGCGTGCGCGTGGCGGCGCTGAAAAGAGTGGGCGGGCTGGCGGGAGCGGGGGAGTTGCCGGCGCTGCTGGAGCTGCTGGCCAAAGCCAAGAGCGCCGAGGACCTCGAGGCGGCGGAACAGGCGGTGAGCACGCTTTGCGGCAAGACCGCCGACCGCGCGGCCTGCGTGGAGAGACTCGCCGCCAGCCTGGCACAGGCCCAGTCGGCTCAGAAGTGCGCCTTGCTGCGGGTGCTCACGTCCCTGGGCGGAACGCCCGCGCTGAAGTGCGTTCGGGCCGCGGTTAATGATAGCAACCCTGAAGTCCATGCCGCGGCGATTCGCGCGCTGGCGGACTGGAACAGCGCCGAGGGGGCGCCGGACCTGCTGGAATTGGCTCGCAGCGCCGGCACCCCCACCGACAAACTGCTTTGCCTGCGTGGCTACCTCGGCTTTGCCCGCCACTCGGATGTCCCAGCGCCCGAGCGTCTGGCTATGTGCCGCCAGGCCGCCGGCCTGGTGCAAAACGACGACGAAAAGAAGCTGTTGCTGGCGGCCCTCGGCAGCATTGAGTCGGCGGATGCGCTGGCCGTCATTGGGCCGTATTTGGACGATGCCGGGGTGCGGGAGGAAGCCGGCAACGCCGCCGTGAACATTGCCGACAAGCTCCTGCAAGGCGGGGAGGCCGCCAAACTGGCCCCCAAACTGGTCGAGCCGCTCGAAAAAGTGGCGCGCGTCACGACCAACACCGAACTGGCCGGCCGCGCCAAGACCCTCCTGGACCAGGCCCGGGCCAAGGCCAAGGCACAATAGACTCCGCTTTCCAAGAAATCCAGTCCATGACCTGGGGCTCGGCGCGGTGCGCCTCACCCCAGGCTGTCACATCGCGGGCTTTCAGCCCTCAGATTGCCGGGTTGCGGCTTGGGCTTTGGGATTTTCTCCAGGCGTCCAGGGTTGACTTGGGCCTATGGGCGTGTTCATGCTAGGCGCCATGAGAATCTGTTCAACCTTTGCAGCCATCGGGGCCGTCTCAGTTTTTGCCTCCACCGCTTTGGCGGCCGGTTCAATTCCGAGGTTCTACGGCGATGCGCCTGACGACCATCATCCCTGGGCCGTCCATGACCCAAATCGTCCTCAGCCGAAAGTCGTGACCCCCGGCAGCTTCAGTTCGCTGGAGCAGCCCGGCCAGCCGCCTTCGGACGCCATCATCCTGTTTGATGGCACCGACCTGTCGAAATGGGAATCCGGCAATGGCGCTCCGGCCAAGTGGGCGGTCAAGGAGGGCGTGATGGAGGTGGTGCCCTCGAGCGGCGAGTTGCGCACCAAAGACAAATTTGGCGACTGCCAGTTGCATCTGGAATGGGCCGCCCCCAAAGAGGTCAAGGGCGACAGCCAGGGACGGGGCAACAGCGGCGTCTTCCTGATGGGCCTGGTGGAAATCCAAATCCTGGATTCCTACAACAACATTACCTACGCTGACGGCCACGCCGGGGCCGTCTATGGCGTCAATCCGCCCATGGTCAATCCGTTGCGTGCGCCGGGCGAATTCCAGGTGTATGACATTGTCTTCCGCCGCCCGATTTACAAGGGGGGCCAGGCGGTCGACCCGGGCCACGTGACGATCTTTCTCAATGGCGTCCTCATCCAGGACCACACCGCGCTGGAAGGGCCGACCGGGCACATGACCCGCTCCCAACCCCGGCCGTTTCCGGACAAAGGGCCGCTGGCGTTGCAGGATCACGGCAACCCGACGCGCTTCCGTAATATCTGGTATCGCGAACTGCCGCCCCGCCCGCTGGAAGGCGGCACCGACGGCTATCTGACGACTGAGGCCACCATGGCCAAACGCAAAGAGATCGCCGCCTCCATCCGGCAGGACGCCGACCAGTTGAGCAACCCGAATAATCCCTTGCCCGAAATGCTCCGGCGGATGGAGTCGCTGGCATACGAAAAGGACGAGGCCACCGTGCAAAAGGTGCAACAAATGGCCACGCCCTACGTGGAAGCCCTCAAGACACTCTCGACCGACCAGCTCAGCGCCAGGAAGGACGAGGTCCGGCAGGTGGACGGCGCTTTCAAGTACCTGGCCCGGTTCAAGGCCATTCCAGCGGGCTTCGAACCGGCAGCCGAGCTCGATAAACTCGTCAAGGCCCAGAACTGGGATCGAAAGAAGAAGTAGAGAGGTCTTCTTGCCCGCAAGCCACGGGCTTGCCAGAGAGCAGCCGGGGTCGGAGCGAAACGCAGACCCCCGGTGTGTGCTCGTTTTCCGCGCGCCAGCCCTCGACGACCTTCAACGCCGCCCGGCGCGGGCAGTAGAGGAAGTCGTTGAGGAGGCTGAGCGGGAGCGGTTCCAGGTTTGGGGTTTCAGGTTTCAAGTGAAGGCGGCAGTTTAGGCATGGGCGATTTCGAGCGAGGTGGAGAGGATGGTCTTGGGCTGGGCGGCGAGCTCGGCGATCTCCTCCGGGGTGAGCGTTTCGAGGTACAGCTCGGCCGCCTCGCGCAAGTTGGCGAGGGATTCTTCGACGGAATCCCCTTGGGTCTGGCAGCCCTTCAACTCCGGGCAGTAGGCATAGTAGCCGTCCGCGTCGCCTTCGATAATCGCGGTGAATTTGAGTGTCTTCATTATTGGGGTAATAGCGCAATAGAAATGCGGATCACAGTGCGCTGATTTTGGCTTTCACCTGTTCGATGGGAATGCGCTCGCCGCGATCCAACGAAGCCAGTGCGTCCTCCACGGCCGGCGAAAGAGCGTTGTCGATCAGGAACCTCACACAACCGAATCCAGCGGCAGAGAGCGTTCACGCAGGGCACCTGCTGCAAAGCGTAGCGCCTCCTCAATGTCCTCGGCCACAAGATCGGGATAAGCCTTCAGGATGGCCGCGTGCGTCATCCTCTGGGCGACCATCTCCACAATCGTGGCCGCGGGAATCCGCAGCCGCCGGATGCACGGAACCCCGCCCATCTGGTCGGGGGACACGGTGATGCGAGTGTATTTCATAAGTCAGAATTGCTTTATTGCCGGCCAGCCCATTGAGAGATTTTGGCTTTCACCTGCTTGATGGGAATGCGTTGGCGGAAGACCAGCGGGCCGCGATTGGCACATATACCCGGTTATAGGTTCCAGCCCGCGCGGTAGGGCGGATTGAGGAATTGGTTGGCCTCCGGGGAGTTGCGGAAACGGCCGGCTTGGCCGTCCCATTCCAACTTCTGGCCGCCCATTTTGATGGCGATGATGCCCAGCAAGGCGAGTTCGGTGAGCGGCCCGCCGTAGGCGAAATCGGAGCCGGCCCTGGCGCCGCTACGGATGGCCTGGAGCCAGTCCTGGTGGTGTTCCTTGGCGCGCGGAATGGTCTTGGGGGGTTTGTGGTAGGCGTCCATCTTCGCCTGCGGGATGAGGCGCACCTGGCCGGCCCCGTGCGAACCATAGACAATCGTACCCTTGTCGCCAATGACGACCGCGCCGGTGTCGATGGCCTTCTCGTCGGGTTCCAACTCCGGCGGGCGCGGGATGCGCTCGGTGCCGCTGTACCAGTGCATGACGACGGGCCCGCGCTGGCCCTTGGCTGGGAACTGGTAGGTGATGATTTCGCCCTTGGGATAGGCATCGCCCTGCGTCTTGAAGTCGTAATCCTTGACCTTGGCCTGGATGGTGGCCGGGGCGCCCAGGTCGAGCGCCCAAAAGACCGGGTCCACGACGTGGCAGGTCCAATCGCCGACGGTGCCGTTGCCGAAGGGCACCCAACCACGCCAGGAGCCAGGCAGGTAAGCCGGGTGATAGGGCCGCGATTGGGCCGGTCCGAGCCAGAGGTCCCATTCGAGGGTGGGCGGGACGGGGTGCTGCTCTTTGAGGCGGGGCAGTTGGTCGAGTCCGGAGTTGACCGCGTTGCAACCGGCGTGGATGGTGTGGACGTTGCCAATGGCGCCATCCCGGACCCATTCACAGAAGAAGCGGATGGACTCGAAGGAGTGGCCCTGGTTGCCAAGCTGCGTGACGACCCGGTGTTGGCGGGCCGCCTGCATCAACTGGCGGACCTCATGGATGGAATGGGCCAGCGGCTTCTCGCAATAGACGTGTTTGCCCCGCTGGATGGCAGCCATAGCCGCCACCGCGTGGCAGTGATCGGGCGTGGCCACCACGACCGCGTCGATGCTGTTGGCCATCTCCTCGAGCAGCTTGCGGAAGTCGCGATACTGTTTGGCGGCGGGAAACTTCCTGAAGGTGCCGGCGGAGTGGGCCAGGTCCACGTCGCACAATGCGACGATGTTGTTGCCACCCGACACGGCATCAAGGTCGCCGGCGCCCATGCCGCCCACGCCGATGCCGGCGATGTTGAGTTTTTCGCTGGGCGGGGTTTGGCCGCTGGCAGCCACGACGTGGCGTGGCACGATGGTGAAGGCGGCCAAGGCCGTGCCGGAGGTGGAAAGGAATTGACGCCGTGTGAGACTTGCTTGTTTTTTCATGTTCGTTTTCAGGTCGATGAGCGCCCTGGCCGGGCGCGGCAATTGGTTGCCCTGCGCGCGCGGGCAAACAGAGCCGGGCGGCGCCCGCAGCGCCTGTGCGGACTACGCACAGGCGGGACGCCTGCGCCACTAAGGGCAAACAGAGCCGGGCGGCGCCGGCAGGGCCTACGCGGGGGAGAATACGCCTATGCGCCTGGCAAGGTCAAGAGCCTGTCCACCTTGGCCGCCAAGACGAAATCGCTCTCGGTCAGGCCATCAACTTTGTGGGTCCAGATGGCGAGCTTGACTCTGCCCCAGGCGAGGTAAATGTCAGGATGATGTCCCTGGGCTTCGGCGAGTTGGCCCACCCGGTTGGTGAAGTCCAGGGCTTGGCGGAAGTTGTTGAATGGAAATTCTTTCTCCAGGTGGTGGTCCGCCATGAGCTTCCAGCCGCCGCCCAATTGCCCGGCGAGACTGGCCAAGGTTGGTCCTTTCAGTGGCGGCGCCCCGGCTTTGCAGGGGACGCACTCTTTGTCAGCCAACGCTCTCATGACTTGCGCTCCTTTCCGGGACGCAACCCAATCTAACTCAAGGCCACGGAACTGCAACCGCCCGAGCCGGGAGCAGCCGCGACCTGGCCAGTTTTTTGGAAAAAGTGGCCAATGTCGCCAATCCAGCCAATGTGGCCAATGGAGTGTTGCGCTCGGTTGCGGCATTTCCTGCGCCACCGTGCTTCTCTGGCCTGGTTTATTTGCTACTAGTTCTTTAAAGGCGTCGGGAAAAGGGGTCTGGGCGGCAACGGCAAGGCCAGAAAAGGCTTTCCAGATAATTGAGGGACCGCGGCGGCCGTCGCTCGCGAACCGTGAGGAAGATCGTGCCGGTTTCCTTCAACTACGCTGGCGGCGCTCAATTCTCATCGACAAGGCTATGGCGTTGCGGTAATTAGGCAGCCGACAGGAAGGCGCGCGCATGGCTAGACTGCTGATCAAATCAGACGGATTTGGCAACCAGGTGATTGAACTGAGACTGGGGGTCAACCGTTTTGGGCGAAGCGCGGCCAACGATTTCCAGATTGAACATCCCACCATCTCGGCCCGGCATTGTGAGGTGGTGCTCGGGGGCGAGGGGGTCAGGGTGCGGGACTGCGGCTCGACCAACGGGACCTTCCTGGAAGGCAGGCGGATTGGGCAGGCCGAACTGTGGGCCGGGCAGATTTTGCGCCTGGGTGACGTGGAATTTATCGTCGAGACGACCGAGGTGACGATCGCCATTCCCAAGTTCGATCTGCCCCGGCCAGCGCCGCCGGTGGTGCTGTCGGATGGTTCGTTGGTTTGCCCGCGCCATCCCAAGGCCCTGGTGACGCACCAGTGCACGCACTGCCGGGAGGTGATGTGCGATGATTGCGTGCACCGGCTGCGGCGCCGCGGGGGCAAGGTACTGAAACTGTGCCCCCTGTGCAGCCACAAGTGCCTGCCAATCGCCGGCGAAAAACGGAAGAAGAAATCCTTCTTGGGCCTGCTTCACAAGACCGTGAAACTGCCCTTTCTCGGTCCGAAAGGCCCGAAAGATCAGGAGTAAAGGCAGAATCATTGTGGGCAGAGGGATGAAAGAGATGCTGGTTGGGGGGCAGCGGCTCCTGGGCAGCTTCGACGGCCTTTCCACCGCGCATAGGGACCATGAACCGGGTGATTCGCGGGCGAGAAGCCCGGGTGGCAGGCCAGAGGCCTGCCCAACTGGCAGGCGGGACGCCTGCCCCACTGCCTGCCGGTTCATGGAAAGGCGATGGGGGGATAGGCCTGAGCAGGGCGGCAAGAGCCTTTGCCAGCGTGTGGCTGGTGGTGCTGCTGGCCGGCGGGCGCGGCGCCCGGGCCCAGGAACCTGGCCCGCTGCCCGGCACAAGCCCGCTGACCGGCAGCAGCGACCTGAGTTGACTTTTCACAGCGCTCGCCGGAGCACCAGTTCGACGTAGGGCAAGTCCTCGGGCTGGGTGACTTTGGGATTGGGCAGGTGACTCACGACGAGTTTGACGGGCTGGCCGATGAGTTCGCAAGCGGCGGTGTCGTCGGTGACGAGGAGGCCGCGCCGCCGGACTTCGGCGAGGGCGCGGCGGATAAGCTCGACGCGGAAGGTTTGGGGAGTTTGGACCGCCCACAGCCGGGAGCGATCGAGCGTGCGCTCAATCAACTGTCCAGCGCGCGACTCCTTAATCGTGTCCGTCACGGGCTGGGCGGCGGCGGCGGCGCCGACTTCGCGGGCGGCTGCAACGGTGGCGGCAATAAGGTCCGGGCTGGTGCAGGGCCGGGCGGCGTCCTGGATGGCGACGATGTCCGCATCGGGCGACAAGGCGGCCAGGCCGTTCCAGACAGAGTCCTGGCGTTCCTTGCCGCCGGCGACCAGGCGGAAGGGCTTGCGGAAGCCGTGTTCTTCCGCCAGTTCCTCGAAGGCCCCCTGCATCCCGTGGCGCACCACCAGCAGGAGCTCGTCGATGCAGTTGGCCTGCTCGAACCGGCGCCAGGTGTGGGCCACCAGGGGGCATCCGTTCAGTTCCAGGAAAAGCTTGTCCATATTGGGTCCCATCCGGGTCCCCTGGCCGGCAGCGAGGATGATGGCGGAGGTCATATTTTGAAGTTGATTTTCGGACTTTGTAGCAGCCAGTGAAAGGAGACGCAAAAGGCGAACATGGAAGAGTCAAACCGCGGAATACGCGGAATACGCGGAAGGGCGGGGTGAAAGGAGACGCAAAAGGCGAACATCGAACAGTCACTTCATTGCGCCGGGCGCCAATCCAGGACCTTCAACTGGACGAGGTCTCGGCCATTGTGCTGGTTGATTTGCGGGGTGAAGGCCAGGTCGAAGGGGCCGGCCGGGAGCGGTTCATTGGCCGCGTCCCACCAGACGCCGCCAAGGGTGGTGAGGCCGTCGGTCACCCAGAGTTTGAGGTGCTGCTTTGCGGGGCCCATCCAATGCAGGGGCCGCGCCAGGGTGAGGTGGCGGGCGAAGAACTGGGCCTGGGGGTTGCCCTGGCCGGTGGGTTTCAACCGGGCGAGTTCCGTCAAGGAATCCAGGGTTATTTGGGCGAGGTTGACCGCGGCATCCAGGCGCAAGGGCGGCTGCAATTGCTCGGGCTTGAGCGCCTGCCGGGCCAGTTCATTGAGGCGGGCGCGCAGCGGCTCCAGGTTTTCAGTGCGCAGGGCCAGGCCGGCGGCGAGGGCGTGCCCGCCATGGCGCACGAGCAAGTCGCCGCACGCCCGTAGCGCGGCAGCCAAGTCAAAGCCGGCGATGCTCCGCCCCGAGCCGCGCCACTCGAGGCCGTCGCCGCCGACAATGATGGTCGGGCGATAAAACTGCTGGACCAGGCGCGCGGCCACAATGCCAACCACGCCGATATGCCAGGCCGAGCGGCCTTCGACGATAGCGAAGTCGCGCTCGGGATTGAACCTGGGGCGAATGGCGGCGATGGCCTCCTCGGCGATGCGACGTTCGAGCTTTTGGCGTTCGCGGTTGCGGGCGTCGAGGTTCTGGGCCAGGGGCAGGGCCTCGGCCAGGTCGCGCGCCTGGAGCAGGCGCAGCGCTTCTTCGGCGGTCTCCAATCGGCCGGCGGCGTTGAGGCGCGGGCCGAGTTGGAAGGCGACTTCGTAGGCGCCCAGGGGCGCCGGGGTTTGGGCGACCTGCTGCAAAGCGATCAGGCCGGGCCTGTGGGTGGCATTGAGCCGCTGGAGGCCGGCGGTGACCAGGATGCGGTTCTCCCCCACCAGCGGGACGACGTCGGCAATGGTGCCGAGGGCAACCAGGTCGAGCAGCGGACGGAGGTCGAAATCGGCGGCGCCGGGCAGGCCGGCTGCGCGAGCGCGCTTGACCAGGGCATGGGCCAATTTGAAGGCGAGGCCGACCGAGCAGAGTTCGGTGAAGGGGTTGAAGGGTGGAAGCGTGGAAGCGTCAGAGGGCGGGAGGGGAGCGGCGGGGGAGGCGGCGTGGAGGTGCGGATTGACCAGGGCAGCGGCGGCGGGGGCCGGCGAGGCGACCTGGTGGTGGTCCAGCACAATCACCTCCACGCCGCGTTGCCGCAGCCAGGCAATGGGCTCGACGGCCGTGGAGCCGCAATCCACCGCCAGGAGCAGCGAGGCGGGGAATTTTCGGAGGCAGTTGTCGAGGCCGTCGCGGCTCAGGCCGTAGCCTTCGTCCAGCCGGTGCGGGAGGTAACCATTGACGGACCAGCCGAGCGTGCCCAGGACCTCGAGCAGCAGCGCGGTCGAGGTGACGCCGTCGACGTCGTAATCGCCGAAAACCACGACCGGCTGGCGGCGTTCGCGCGCCAGGAACAAGCGGTCCACGGCCACAGCCATGTCCGGGAGCCGAAAAGGGTCGGCCAGTTGTGTGAGCCGCGGCGCCAGGAACGAACTGGCGGCAGTTGGCTCGCCCAGCCCGCGGTTCAACAGGCATTGGGCCAGCAAAGGAGAGATTTTCACCTCGCTGGCCAACTGCCCGGCAAGCTGCGGTTGGGCGGGCGGCAAGGACCAACGAAATTTCATAGTCAAAATGCGCGATTCCCGGCTATGGCGCTGGCCTAGTGTGACCCAAGAGGGAGCGGCTTTTCAACTCGAATCGGCGCAAAAAAAGGCTTGACGGGTTGGCTCAATTATCTTATACGAAGGACGATTAGCCCTTACTGCCTGCACGGGGTCGAGTTTGGCAGCTCATTGCCAAGCTACCAGTGGCAGCGACTGGGTGCCGGGCGGTTTGGGAGCGTGCGCCGATAACCTGTGCAAACCATAGAAGACCAACTTGCAGGGGGACTGGTAAGTTAGAAAATCACGACCGTCACGAAAACAGCCATGAAAACAGCCAAGACTTCGCAGAAGACCGGATTGCTGCTCAGTGCAGTAATGATCGCCACGTCGGCTGCCGCCGCCAATTACGTCTCCACCGTAACAGGTTTGAATCCGGTAGGGTATTACCGGCTGGGCGAGACGACGCCCGTCCCGGCCAATATTGCCACCAACAGCGGGACGGCTGGCGCCATCGGCAACGGGTTTTATGTCAACGACAACCCGTTGGCGCCAATGCACCCAACAATTTCCGGGGCGCTGGCTGGCGATCCGGACCCGGCAGCCACGTTTAACGGAGCCTCGTCCAACCCCAGCTACATGCAAGTGCCGCTCGATCCTTCAATCAATCCGCAGGGTGCGTTCACCGCGGAGGCCTGGTTCCAGCCGAACGTGGCGCCGGCGGGTTTGACCTGCCCCATGGCTTACGGGCATATTGAAAATCCGACCTGGGGTCCGAACCGGTCCGGCTGGTTGCTTTACCAGGACAATGGCTCGAGTTCCAGCGGCTCTGGGTGGAACTTCCGGATGTATAATCATGTTGGCGTCAACCGAGCGCTGACCTTGATGGGCGGCGATGTGCCCGTGCCAGGCAACTGGTATCATGTTGCGGTGGCCTACGATGGCACGAACGGATATTTGTATGTCAACGGCGTCCAGGTGTCTTCGGGGGTGGCCCCGGGCTATGTGGGGAGCGTGGACGGCAACTTTTCCCTCGGGCTCCGCAACGACCTGGCTTATGCTTACAATGGCATGATCGACGAGGTTGCCGTTTACACGAACGCGTTGGATCCCTCCGTTATCCTGGCGCATTACCAGAATGGAATCAATCCTTCACCCACAACGCCTTATGATGTGCTTGTCCAATCCAGCCATCCCCTGCTCTATTATCGCCTGGACGAACCGGCCTTCACGCCGCCATACCCTTTGCCGACTACGGCCGATCTGGGCAGTTGGGGCAATGCCGAAGATGGCAACATTGAGGACGGGGTAACCATGGGCCAACCCGGGGTTCGCTACCCGGGTTTTGAACCGGGTAACCTGGCGCCCCGTTTCAACGGTTTGAAGGGCTCGGTAGCCATCCCCACCCCGCCGTTGAACACGGACACGCTCACCTTTACCGCCTGGGTCAAGCGGCGCGGCCCCAGCGAGGCCAGCCAGGGCGCCGGCGGGGCGGGCTGGGCAGGCATCGTCTTCCAGCGGGGGGCGGCCAACGCCACGGGTTTTGGCTTTGGTGACGGCAATGATCTGCGATATACCTGGGAGGGTGGTGATTACACCTGGGTGCCCTCACCCCAGATGGTGATTCCAGACGGCGTCTGGAGTTTTGTCGCCGCCGTCTATACTTCCACCCAGACCGTTCTCTGCCTGAACGGCGCATTTGCTACTAACGTGGTGAATCACACGCCCCACGATTTCAGCGTGGACCAGATTTACATTGGGCAGGACCCCCTCGGAAACCGCTTCGTCGACGGCTATATTGACGAGGTGGCGATTTTCGACACGGCCCTGACCCCCAGCCAACTGCTGCAATTGTACAGCGCAAGCGGCATGCCGCCGGTTATTACCGCCCAGCCTCAACCACCGGCGGGAACGCTCTACGAGGGGCAGAATGTTTCGTTTAGCGTGGCGGCCATAGGTGTTCAGCCCTTGGCCTATCAGTGGACGAAGAACAGCTCCCCAATAACTGGCCAGACCGGCACCACCCTGGCCATGAACAACCTCCATGCCAGCGACACCGGCGACTACGCGGTGGTGGTGACCAACTCCTTCGGCAGTGTCACCAGTTCCATCGTCCCGCTCACTGTCCTGGCGGGTCCGCCCATTCTGGTGAGCGTGCCGGCCTCCGTCTCCCGGTTCCCCGGGGGCACTGCCTCGTTCAGCGTCGCAGCCCAGGGGAGCACGCCCATAACCTACCAGTGGCTCAAAGGAGCGGACCCAATCCCGGGGGCGACCGGCACAACCCTCACCCTCACCTCGCTTCAGGCTTCAGATGTCGCAAGTTACTCCGTGGTGGCCACCAATCCTTACGGCCAAACCAACTCACCGCCGGCCACTCTCTCGCTCTTGCCGCTGGGGCCCAACTCGGTGAACGCCCTCCTCACTCGTGGTCCGATTGCCTTCTGGCGCCTGAATGAAACCAGCGGCACCACCGCCTTTGACTCCGTAGGGGGCTTCGATGGCGCCTACAATGCCCTGACAACCCACAACGGGGTCGCCGGCCCGCGGCCCCCCTCCTTCGCGGGCCTGGAGGCGGATAATACGGCCTATTCCTTCGATGGAAACACCAGCGACATCACTTGCCCGGCGCCGAACACCACCATGACCGCGGCGACCATCCTCGCCTTCATCCAACCGCTGGGCCTGCCTCCCACGGACCTTGACGGGCTGGTCTATTGCCGTGGAACACCAGGCAACGTTGCCGGACTGAACCTCAGACCGACAACCGGAAATCTGGGCTATAACTGGAATGACAATGGGGCGGCCTACAACTGGGATTCGACGCTCCGGCCCATAACGAATCAATGGAACTTCGTCGCCCTGGTGGTCGAGACCCACCAGGCGACCATGTACCTGGATGCGGGCTCAGGCCTGACGAGGACGACCAATTCAATCAGTCACCTCCCGGAGAGTTTTGCGGCCCCCGTGCATCTGGGCACCGACCCATCAGGCAACAGGATCTACCATGGCCTGATGGACGAGGTGGCGATCTTCGATCGGGCGTTCAGCCCGGCTGAAATTCAGGCCATCCACGATGGGGCCTACCAGAATATCTACTCGCCCGTGCCCGTTGCGATAGTCCTGCAACCCGTGTCGCAGAACCTCGTGGTGGGCGACAGTTGCACCCTCAGGGCCGAGGCGACCGGCAGCCCACCGCTCGCCTACCAGTGGCTGGAGTACGGCACCAACCTGCCCGGGGCAATCCGGTCCACGCTGAGCTTCCCCAGCATCTCCCTGTCAGATGCCGGCAGCTACGCGCTGGTGGTGACCAACGACTACGGGGCGGTGACCAGTTCCGTCGCGATCCTCACCGTGACGCCGACGTCATTGTCCAGGGCGGTCGGCTACCCGGCTTATAATGCGGCCAACCGAACGGCGTCTTTGACGCAGGTGCTGCTCGAGTTCAGCGCGCCGATCGACCCCGCGGCGATCAGCAACCTGGCCAACTTTGCCGTCTCGGACGGGGTCCACTCCCTGAACATCACCGCCGCGGCCATGACGAATCTCAACCAAATGGTCGTTCTCACCACCTCGCCACAAACTCAGGGCACCAACTATACCGTGACCATCAACAATATCGTCGATCGCGTGGGCAACACCGTCCCCAATAGCTCGCCGCAGTTCCGGGGCTGGGTCGCCAGCCCGGCCAACGGCGTTTTCTGGGAGTATTGGGCCTGTGAGAATGCTGGAAATAGTGCAAATACGGCGGTTGCCTCGTTGACCGGCGACGATCGCTTCCCGGACCACGCGACGATGGCGACGAACCTCTGGGGGTGGGACACCCGCATCGTCTTCCCGGATAACTCGTATGATAACTACGGAACGCGCATGAGGGGGCTCTTCGTGCCGCCGATTTCGGGGAATTGGGTCTTCTTCATGCGCAGCGACGATGCCTCGCAGGGCTACCTCAACCCCAGCGGCCCCGACCCGGCGGGCAAGGTCCTAATCATGCAGGAAACCGGCTGCTGCGAGGACTGGAACGCGGTGCATTCGGCCCCGATCCCGCTGGTGGCCGGCCAGCCGTACTACCTGGAGACGTTGCACAAAGAGGGCGGCGGCGACGACTACTGCAAGGTGGCCGCCCGGCTTGACGGGACGGGCACACCACCGCTGGGCACAGCCAACATTGTCATTGATCCGGCCTCCCTGGCCGGCCCGGTTATTTGCTATCCCTACGCCCCGGCCGACGCCGGCGGCCCGCTCACCGTGACGGGCCCCGACAGCGTGAGCGTCGCGGCCAACCGCGGCGTGACCTTTGCCGTCCAGGCCAGCAACCCCGTGGGCCAGCCCATGTTCTACCAGTGGTACCGCAACGGCGCGCTCATTATGGACGCCACCAACTCGGCCTACTCGTTGCTGGCCGGGGTTGGGGACAACGGCGCTCAATACACCGCTCACGTGTGGAAGCTCGGCTCGGTGGTGGTCAGCGCGCCGGCCGTGCTCACCGTCACCGCGGACACCATACCGCCGGCCGTCGCCGCCATCCATGGCTCCAACGAACTGACCACCGTGATTGTGAGTTTCTCGGCACTGATGTCCCCCTCGCAATCGGCCGGCAGTTATACCCTGCCGGGGTTCAACGTGACGGGCGCCGTGCTCGATTGGACGGGGACCAACGTGGTGCTGACGCTGGACAAGCCGCTCACGCCCAACCAGGGCTACAGCCTCACCGTGCAGAACGTGACGGACTCGGCCGGGAACACGCTGGCCAGCGCCACCGCTCCGTTCCAGTCCTTCTTCTTCAGCCGCGGCCTGCTCAGGTTCGACTACTTCGGCGGCTTGAGCACCTCGGTCAACACTCTCGACACCACTTTGCTGGTCGATCCGCGGTGGCCGAACTCGCCCGACACGACTTATTTCGTGACCGGGTTCGACAGCCGGACCGTGTTCCCGGACGATGTGCACGCGGGTTACGGCGACCACATCAGCGGCCTCTTCGTTCCGCCGGTGAGCGGGAATTACGTCTTCTACCTGCGTAGTGACGATACTTCGAGGCTGTTCATGAATCCAAACGGTTCCGGTCCGGCGGGCAGCACCGCGGGCGCCTTCTATTCGGTCATGGATTCTCTCTGCGGCGAGGCCGCCTGCTGCCCGGGGTTCTCGGCGCACCCCAGCCTCACGACTATCGCCCTCGTTGGGGGCCAGATGTACTTCATCGAGTCCATTCACAAGGAAGGTGGCGGCGGCGATTATGTCCAAGTCGCCGTGGACCTGGACACCAGTACGAACAACCCCGACGGCCTGCGGCCGATTGCACCGGCGCTGGTGGGCCTGCTGGCCGATCCGGTTGGCGCCAGTGTCACGATCACGCAGCAGCCCGCAAGTGCCGTGGGCGTTTACGTCGGCGCGCCACTCAATGCTGACTTCGACGCCAACGATGGCGGGTTTACGGTGGCGAACTACGGGTGGCCAGTGGGCCCCTGGTCCTACAATTGGGCGGCGGGGAGTTGGACGAATTTCGGCCCGGCGAACTGCGGTGGGCCGTTCGGTTCCGGCCTTAGGAGCCCCGTGCTCACGGTCCGCTCCAGCGACCCGGTCGTGTTGACCTTCGGGCATCGGTACAGCTTCGAGTACGACAGTAGCGCCGCCTATGACGGCGGACAGGTCAGGCTGAGCGTCAATGGGGGACCGTTTGCCACAGTGCCGCCGGAGAGCTTCACCGCGAACGGGTACATCGGCCCGATCGGAGGCAGCATCGCCGCGAGCATCACCGGGACTGCGGGTTGGACGAATATGGCCTTCGTCCGGGAATCGGCCGGCTATGGCACGCGCACCCTGCTGACCAGCGTGGCTGTGCTCGGCTCGTTTAGCCCGGGCGACACCATCCAGTTGGAGTTCGTGGCGAGCTGGGATGAATGCAGCGAAGGGACTGAGCCGAATTGGGAGATCGACAGCGTGGTGGTGACGGGTGGGGGCGCGGTGCTGGGGGCGAAGCCCTCCCTCACCGTCGGCGCGGAGTCCACCTACCAAGGCCAGCCCAACCGCTTCATGTCGTACTTCTGGCAGCAGGACACTGGCGCCGGCTTCACGGACATCAGCGGGGCCAACAGCCCCACCTTGGAGTTGCAGGTCGGGCTCGCGGACAGCGGCACGCGCTACCGCTGCATCGTCTATTGTCCGGGCGCCTGCTCGACCTCGGAGGTCGCGACCGTCACGGTGGCGCTCCCGATAACCCTGGCCCGGCCGACGCCAACCACGATCACGCTGACCTGGCCGCTGCCGCCGCCACCGTGGACGGCCACGACCCTCACCCTGGAACAGACTCCGTCGCTGGCGCCCGCCACGTGGACGCCGGTGACTGGGGTGACTTACCAGAGCACCGCCTCGTCGGTGTACGTCACGCTGCCCATCGCGCAGTCAGGACCGGGCATGTTCTACCGCTTGCGCAAGAATTGATCGGCCTTCGGCCGAGTTGAGTCAGAGGCTTGCATTACAAGGCGGCCACAGCTTGCGGTGGCCGCCTTTTCGCAAACCCCCGCCCTGGGGTCGCGCAAAGCAAGAATCGGCGCAAAGCGAACTGCCTGGCTCGGCGTCGGTTGGTCTCAAGTGATTAGGACTGGGGAGTTCTCTGGCTCCCTTGCCGGCGCTGGTCGCGGTAAGCGGCGATGAGGGAGAGCAACATGGAGAGCAGGATGATGGCGGCGACGACGAGCAGGGAAAAGGAAGTGGGGAGCTCGATTTGGATTCCGCGCGGGGGCTGGCCGTGAGGGTCGAGCAGCATTTTCGCGCCGATGAAGACCAGCACGACCGAGAGGCCGGCCTTGAGGAACCTGAAATAGCCAATCGCGCCGGCGAGCACAAAGTAAAGGGAGCGCAAGCCCAGAATGGCAAAGACGTTCGAGGTGAAGATGATGAAAGGCTTGGTGGTGACGGCGAAGACGGCGGGGACGGAATCCACGGCAAAGATGAGGTCGGTAGTTTCGACCATTAACAGGACCAGGCCCAGGGGCGTGAGTGCCAGCCTGCCCTGCCAGTGAGTCACCAGTTTTTGTCCGTCCAGGCGCGGGGTCACGGGATAGAGCCGGCGGGCAAAGCGGAGCACGCGGTTTTTCTCCGGGTCGACTTTGGTTTGGACGAAGACCATTCTGATGCCGGTGAAAAGGACGAAGGCGCCGAGGGCGTAAAGCGCCCAGTGGAGCAAGGCGATGAGGGCCACGCCCAAACCAATCATCAGGCCGCGCATGACCAAGGCCCCCAGGATGCCCCAGAACAGGACCCGGTGCTGGTGCTGGACGGGGATGCTGAAATAGCTGAAGATGAGCGCGATGACGAAGACGTTATCCATGGAGAGCGAAAGCTCGACGAGATAGCCGGTGTAGAATTGGAGCGATTCGTTTGCGCCGCGCAGGGGTTCGAGAGCCAGGCCAAAGAGCAGCGCCAGGCCAACCCAGAGGGCGGTCCACGCGAGCGCCTCCTGGAGCGCAACCGGATGGGCGCGGCGATGGAACACGCCCAAATCAAGCGCCAGGAACAGCACCACGCAGGCGACGAAGCCCACCCAGTGCCACCAGGCAATCTCAACCACCGCAAACATACTCATTCCAATTCGCGTTTAAGATGGCACTAATTCGCTGGTGCTTTGGCCGCACGTGGTCCACAGGCGCCAGAGAGCCGCTACGCCGGCCGGCTTTGGATTTGTCGAGCGCACTGGCAGGGCGGCGACAAGTGGCCGCCCGCCAAAGGCTGCGGGCCGTGGGAGCGGCCCCGACCCGTTCTGAACCGGCCGGGCAACTAGAGTTCTTGACCGGCAAAACTCGTTGTAATCAGGTCAAGTTTCGCTGCGATTGCAAAAGTGCGCTGAGCCAGCGCTTCTTTTAGGTGAATTGAACATTGAGGATTGAAAAACGATCATTGGTTATTGAAGAATGCCCGCGGATGACGCCGAATGAACTTTCGGACTGCCGACTCAATGACCAATAAGCAATACTCAATATTCAATTCTCAATGAATCCCGATTCCGAATCGGGACTCGATTCCAGAGGTGGTCTGAAGCGCAGCCTCGCTAAATCAAAGAGCTCGCCGGACGGTGGCCTGGGCGTGGGCCGCGGCCAGGCTCTCGGCCGGGACCGGTCCGGCGCCGATCATGGGGCGTTGGCCCTTGTGCCACCACAGGACCAGGGCGCTGGCGATGTAAATGCTGGAGTAGGTGCCGGTGACAATGCCGATGAGGAAAGTGAAGGCGAAGTCGTTGATTTCGCCGCCGCCGAAGATGAGGAGGGAGGAGGTGGCGAGGAAGACGGTGCCGGAGGTGATGATGGTGCGGCTGAGGGTTTGGTTGAGGGCGAGGTTCATGACTTCCTTGAAGGAGCCGCGGATGCCCAGCTTGAGGCTTTCGCGGATGCGGTCGAAGATGACGATGGTATCATTGGTGGAGAAACCGATGATGGTGAGGATGGCGGCGACGGTGGTGGCGCTGAACTCGCGGCCGGAGAGGCAGTAGAGGCCGATGGTCATGAGGACGTCATGGATGACGGCGAGCACGGCGCCGACGGCGAAGGAGAACTCGTAGCGGAAGGCGACATAGACGAGGATGCCGAAGAGGGAGAGCAAGCAGGCAATGAGGGCCGAGCGGCTGATGTCCTTGCCCACGGAAGCGCCGACGTGTTCGTGACCCAAGGGGCTGAAATTGCCGGGGGCCACTTTTTGGAGGGTGGCCAGGACGATATTGTTGGTATCGGAGAGGGTGTCCAGGCGGAGGGTCTCGGCGCCGCTGAGGAGGTCTTTTTGGTATTGAATCCTGGGGTCTTTGATGCCGGCGGCCTCGAGGGCGGAGCGCAGGCGGCCCTCCTCGACTCTTTGTTTGAAGGTGCAGGTGGTGGTGTCGCCGCCGATGAAATCGCGGCCGAAGGTGCCCTGGCCGCGGTAGAAGCCATAGGCGACGCCGAAGGTGATGATGGCCCAGGAGGTGATGAAGGCGGGCCTGGCCAGGTTCATGAAGTCGAGTTTCAAATTGGAGGGGATGAGATGGAACATCTTGATGGTCTTGAGCCAGCCGCGCTGGAGTAGCCAATCGAAGATCATGCGCGTGACGACCAGGGCGGTGAAGAGGCTGGCGGCCACGCCGATGGTGAGGGCGACGCCGAAGCCCTTGATGGGACCGGTGCCCATGAAGATGAGGATGACGGAGGAAATCAAGGTGGTGACGTGGGAGTCGAAGATGGTGCCGAAGGCGCGGCTATAGCCGGCGGCGATGGCGCCGCGCAAGGACTTGCCTTTGGCCAATTCCTCGCGGATGCGTTCGTAAATGAGGACGTTGGCATCGACGGCCATGCCGGCGGTCAGGACGATGCCGGCGATGCCCGGCAGGGTGAGGGTGGTGCCGACCGAGCACATCACGCCCAGGAGGATGATGATGTTGGCGATGAGGGCGACGTTGGCGACCATGCCGGCGACCAGGTAGTAAAGGAGCATGAAAGCGGAGACCGCCAGGGTGCCATAAAGCGCGGCATTAACGCCGCTGCGAATGGCGTCGCGGCCCAAGGTTGGGCTCACCTCGCTGGAGGCCTCGAGGTGCAGGGGCGCGCGGAGGGGATTTTCCAGGACGTTGGCCAGGTCCAGGGCCTCTTTGTAGTCAAAATGGCCGGTGATCTGCCCGGCGCCGGTCTCGATGGGCGTCTGGATGACGGGCGCGGAGCGGACCTCACCGTCGAGCACAATGGCCAGGCGCTGGTGCACGTTTTCCCTGGTGACTTCGGCGAAACGTTCGGCGCCTTGGGAGTTGAGGGTGAACTCAATAATGGGTTCGCCCATGTTGCCGCGCCCGACCATGGCCCTGGAGATGCTGCCGCCGGTCAGTTCGGGGCGCTTCTTGACCAGCAGGGTCTCGGTCACGGGCTTGCCATCGCGCTGCTCTTTGAGCTTCATGGGTTCATATCCCGGCTCGATCATGGCCTGGTCGAGCAATTCCTTGCTCTGCGGATGGACCAGGCGGAATTCCAGGTAAGCCGCCCGTTTGATGGAATCGATGGCGTCCTGCTGGCTGGCGGCGGAAAGGCCGGGCAACTGCACCAGGATCTCGTCTTTACCCTGGGGCTGGATGAGGGGTTCGGCCACGCCGAAGCGATCCACGCGTCGGCGGAGGACTTCCACGGCCTGGGAAAGGGCGGCGCCCGCGTCGGAGGAATTGGTGAGGCTGCCGGTGCGCATGCTGAGCAGGAAAGAGGTGCCGCCTTGGAGGTCGAGGCCGAGGCGGATGCGGCCGGCGGCTTCGCGTTGGAGGCGATTGAGAATGAAGTGGGTAGGATCGGCCTCGTCTTTGGCCTCGAAGAAGGGGAAATAACGAGTGAGGTCGTTGGTGCCGATGGCCGCATTCAAATTGTCGTAGGGCTTGTCCGGGGCGGCGGCTTGCAGTTGCTTGGCCTGGCGCATGATCGCGCCAAAGGCGTCGTCATGGTTTTGCGCCCGCTGCTGGAAGTACTGAATCAGGTCGCGTCCCTTGGGCGGATAGAGTTCGTAAAGCGACCAGAGGAGGACCATGACCACGAGGACAAAGCGCCAAAAATTATTTCGGTTCATGAGAACAAACTAGGATTCGCCGGAGCCGCCGCCGCGTTCGGTGATTTCCGCGATGGCGGACTTGGTGATTTCAAACTTGGCATCCGCGGAGCGGATGTTCAAGGTTTTCTCTTTGACGGTGATGACGACGGCGATGACGCCGCCGGTGGTGACGATTTTATCGCCGGGCTTGACGGTCTTGAGCATTTGGGCGTGTTCCTTGGCCTTTTTCTGCTGGGGGCGGAGGAGGACGAGGTAAAAGACGACGAAGAGCAGGAGGAGCGGCACCAGGCCGGTCCAGGCTGGCGGCCCCGGTTGACCCGGCTGCGGCTGGGGGCCCATCGCCAGGAGGGGGCTGCGAGTTAATAAAAGCATAATATTAAATGAGCGGTTAAATCCAGGGATGCAAGCACATTTGGCAAGTAAGTGAAACAAAACGCTTGGCGACAACGCCTCGGAAGGGGTATTCTAGTTAAGAACCCGGCCAAGGGAGGCGAGGTCCCGCGAGAGGCCCCGGCCAGCCGGCAGCGGGTTCGGGAGCATGTTGAACCGTGAGAGAACAGTGAGCGCGCCTAAGCCCAAGACCAGCCAGACCGGTTTGCGGGCGAGGTTAGTCGGGACGGTGTTCCTGGCCATTGCGCCCGCCTGGGCGGCCAACTACGTGATCGCCAGGCAGACGGGCGCCGAACTGCCCTGGGCCTCTTTTGTGGTGGGATTGCTGGCCCTGATAGCGGCCTGGTTTGGGGGCGAGCGTTTCATCATGCGGCAGGTCCGCACATTGTACCGGGCGGCGCAGCGCCTGGCGGCGGGCGACTTGAGCAGCCGCACGGGGCTGGAGGATGAGCGTGGGGAACTGGGGGAACTGGCCCGCACCTTCGACGCCATGGCGCAGAGTCTGGAACAGAAGGTCAAGGAACGGGAACAGGCCGAAAAGACGCTCCTGAACCGGTCGTTCCAGCAAGCGGTGGTCAGCGCCCTGGGGCAGTTGGCGCTGGTGAGCAGCGACTTTGGCGGCCTGCTGGAGCAGGCGGTGATGCTGGCCACGCAGACGCTGGAGGTTGAATACGCCTGCGTGCTGGAGTTATGCCCGGGCGGGCAAGAGCTGTTGCTGCGGGCGGGGGTCGGTTGGAAAGAGGGGTTGGTGGGCAAGCTGAGCCTGGCGGCGGACCCAGCCACCCAGGCGGGTTTTACTCTGACCGCCGGGGAGCCGGTCGTGGTCGAGCACCCGGCGAGCGAGACGCGTTTCCGGCGCACGGCCTTGTTGGTCGAGCACGGGGTGGTCAGCGGCATCACCGTGGCCATCCTGGGGCATGGGCGGGCTTATGGGGTCCTTGGGGCGCACACGACCAACCAGCGGAAATTTACCGAGGACGAGGTCCACTTCCTGCTGGCCATCGCCACGGTGTTGGCCATGGCCGTCGAGCGGGACCAGGCCCAAGCCCAACTCCAGAAACTGGCGGCCTTCGTCCAACTCAATCCCAACCCGGCCATGGAACTGGACGCCGAGGGGAGGATCACCTATGCGAACGAGGCGGCGCTGGAGCTGGCCCTTTTGGTTGGGCGCAACCATCCGCGCGGCCTGCTGCCGGAGAACATCCGGGAGTTGGTGCAGAATTGCCTGGGCACGGGACCGAGCCTGATGCGGCATGAGACGCAGATTGAAGGGCGGGCGCTGGCGTGGTCATTTCACCCGGTCCTCATGAGCCGGGCGGTGCACGCTTATGTGGAAGATATCACCGACCGGCTGAGCCTGGAGGCGCAGTTGCGCCGGTCCCAAAAGATGGAATCAGTGGGCCAACTGGCGGCCGGGGTGGCGCACGATTTCAACAACATGCTGACGGTCATCCAGGGTCATGCGGGGATGATGCTGGCCAAGGGCAACCTCCCCCCTGCCCTGCTGGATTCCGGCCAGGCCATCTATGATGCCGCCGAACGGGCGGCCAGCCTGACCCGCCAACTGCTGGTGTTCACCCGCAAGAACGTGATGCAGGTCAAGCTGCTGGATTTGCGGGAAGTGGTCGCCCACATGACCAAGATGCTGGAGCGGCTGCTGGGCGAAACCATCACCCTGGAATTCCAGCCGCCGGCCCAGAGCCCGCTCATCCGGGGGGACAACGACATGATCGAACAGGTGGTTATGAACTTGGCCTTGAACGCGCGCGACGCCATGCCCAAAGGCGGCAGGCTGGCCATCCACACCGAGCCGGTGGAAGTGAACGAGGCCTACGCGCAAACGCACACCGAGGCGCGGGTCGGCCCGTTCGTTTGCCTCCGGGTCAGCGACACCGGCTGCGGCATGGACGCCGCCACCCTGGCGCGCATCTTCGAGCCGTTTTTCACCACCAAGGAGGTCGGCAAGGGCACGGGCCTCGGCCTGGCCACGGTCTATGGCATTGTCAAACGGCACGAAGGCTGGATTGAAGTGGCCAGCGAGGTCGGTCGGGGCACGACCTTCGCCATTTTCCTGCCGGCCAGCACTAAACCGGTCGAGGCCAAGGCGCCGGACCGGGCGCCGGCCCCGGAAATGCGCGGCGGCAAGGAAACCATTCTGATAGTGGAAGACGAACCGGTCTTGCGCGACATGGCGCACGTGATTCTGGAGGAGTGCGGGTATAAAATCCTTGAGGCGGCCTCTGGCCGGGAAGCGGTCGAGGTCTGGAACCAGCACCGGGGCGCCGTGGACCTGCTGCTGACGGACATGGTCATGCCCGAGGGCCTCTCCGGGATGGACCTGGCTCAGCAACTCCAGACCAGCAACCCCAAACTCAGAATCGTCTTCGCCAGCGGCTACAGTATGGACGACCTGGATGCGAGCTTCCTAAGCGAAGGCCACGCCGCCTTCCTGCAAAAGCCTTACACGCACTTGACCCTGGCCAAGGCCGTGCGGGATTGTTTGGACAATGGAGGGTAAGCGCTGGGAGCGCGGCGCAGCCGCAACCAAAGGGGCGTCCGGTTGCCATCGGGGTCTGCGGGCGCCGGCGTTCCGGCGGCGAGGGCTCGGGCGGAGGAGGCGCGGGCGCTGCTATTACGGCCGGACTTGAACGCGGTAGAACTGCGCGCGATTGCCCGAATTGGTCGCGGTATAAGACATCGGGCTGCCTGAGGCCTGAAGCCAAGGGCTGAGGGGCGTCCAGGCGGTGAAGTGGGTGGAAGTTTGGACCTGGTAAATCCGGCCGGGAATAGCGGCCCATTGGAATTGAACGAGGTCGTTGGTCTGGAGTGTCGCGGCGAGGAAGATCAGTTTCGAGGCGGCGTTGGTCGGGTTGGTGCCGGCGATGAACTCCGCGTAATCCGACATCCCGTCGCCGTCGGTGTCGGTGTGCTGCGTGCGCTTGGTGGACACCTCGCCAAAATAATACTTTTCCCAGGCGTCAGACATGCCGTTGCGATTGGCATCGACAAAGGTGTAATTGCCGGTGAAGGTCAAGGTGTCGGCGGTGTCCAGGGTGTTGGTCTGCGGGGCGGGGGTCTGATAGAAGGGGACGTCACTGAAATGCACGGAGTATTGGCCGGGGGGCGCGTTGCTGATGGTGGTCAAGATGTCCGAGCCGGATTGGCTGGCAGGTCCGGTGAGGGTGAAGGTTCCCTGGCCGAGGTTTTTGGAGACCACGATGGTGCCTCCCTGGCCGAAGGCCAGGCCGGTGACGGCCACGTCATCGACCAGCCAACCGTAGGTCGGGTCGCCGATGGAGATGCCGACGTACCACCAGACGACTTGGATGGTTCGTCCGACGTAGGGCGTCAGGTCCAGGGTTTCCCGCTGCCAATCCGGGGCGTAGAGGCCGCTAAAGTCGGCGAAGGTGGGGAGGGCCTCGAGGGCCGCGCCGCTGCTGGCGCTATTGGTGCTGATCAGGAGTTGGCCCTGTTCGAGCCCGGAGCTGAAGTCGAAACAATCCCAGAAGTTGAGGGTTGCCTGGCTGAAGCCGGAGAGATCGATGATTGGGCTGAGGAGCAGACTGCTGGCCAAGAAGTTGAAGGGCTGGCCGTCGAGATTGCTGCCCCAGGCATTGGTGCCGGAGTGCGCCTGGGTCTGGAGACCATTGTTGGGAGTGCCCAGCGTCCAATTCAGGTCGGTGCCCATGATGGGGTCGGGGACGACGGTCCAGCCCGGGGCGCCGCTCTCCAAATCGTCGGACCACGGGGGCCTGGGCGCCCTGAGGGTGGTGAAGGTGTAGAGGGCGCCCTGGTTATCATCCACGGTGGTGTTGCCGGCGGCGTCGCGGCTGACAACCTGGTAATAATAGTTCCGGTTGGCCGACAGGCCGGTCACTGAGACGGTGTGATTAGTCACCAGGTCTGCCGAGTAGGCGGTGCGGTCGGGGAGGGTGGACTGGCCGTATTGGACCAAGGAATCAGCCGGTTTGGAAGTTGTCCAACTAACCAGGGCGTCGCCGTAATGGGTGAGGGCGGCGACTTGGCTGATGGCGGGCGGGAGGGTATCGACGGTGGCGGTAGTGAGGACGGAGCGGTTATTGGAGGCGTCAAAATAGGCTGCCGTAATCGTATCGCCATTGCGGACGGCCAACTGATTGGTTGCGCCGGTGGTGATTGCGGCCACCAGCACGATGTATCCGCGGAACAGGCCTGGGTGCGTGGTTTCGTTCAAGACAACGGTGAGGCGGTTGGTCGCTGAACTGGTGGAGAAAGTGGCTTGGGCCTGGCCCGCGCCGGCCAGGTCCGAGTCGGCCACCTCGACGGTGACCTGGTCCGGAGTCGTATAAGTGGAGTTGTCGAGGAAGACCTGCCCCAGACCATTGGCGCCCGGGGCCAGAAAGCTGAGGAGGTTCCGCAGGAGGGCCACCTCATTATTGGGCGAGGGGCCGGTCGCCGGCACGGTATCCAGCGGGAAGGAAAGGAAGACCACGCGCCCGGGGCTGTCCTGTCCGATGGGCGGGTAGCTCATGCCGCACGGCTTGCCGGAAACGGATTCGAAGAAGATGGGCGTGGCATTGGTAGCGGGCGTGAAGGTATCGGAGAAATCCGGTCCATAAACGTCCCCGAAGCCATCATCGAAGCTGGGGTAGCTGCTGTAATCAAGCACCAGGCTCATGCCGCCAGTGATGGGGTCGCCCGGGGCGCCCAGGACCGCCGGCACGCCGTAATCTTCGTCACAATCGTCGCAGGGGGCGGGCGGGTCGGGATTCGGCTTGAAGCCGGCGACCTGGAGGACATTGCGGCGGAAGGGGACATCGCCCAATTGGCTGAGGATGCCCATGGAGGCCATGAAAAAGGAGCCGCCGCCATTGAGATAGGTCTGGAGCATGGATTGTTGCTGCGCGGTAAGGGTGTTATTGGTGCCGTCGTAGTTGACAATGTCATCGGTCGTCCGCCAGACGACGACGGGGAATGGCTGCAGGTCAGAGAGCTGGGGTGAGCCGCGCTCGAGGACCTTCCAAAAGCCGAAGCTGAAGCCGGTCGCAGCCAGGGCGTTGGTGTAGGCGCCATCGTCAATGACCGTGGAACCGTTGTCGGCCTCAGCCGCGCTGTCGTAGGCATCGATCAGGAGCACGGTGGGCGTGGCGACCCCCAGGAAAGTGAAGAAGGCGCCGGAGTTATCGTTGGTAGCGGTATTGCCGGCCACATCCGCCGAGGTCACGAAGAAGTAATAGGTCTGGCCGGCCAGGAGCCCGGACAACCTCACCGTATGAGTGGTGGTGGGGATGTTATTGGTTGCCGCCAGGTTGAAAGCATGGTTCGTGCTGTAGCGGACAATGGAGTTGGCCGGTTCACTGGTCTGCCAGGTAATGGTGATGATGCCGAGGTCAACGGCAACCGCCAGGCCGCTGAGGCTGGGCGGAACGAGTTCGGCGGTGGCGGTGGCCACCCGCATATTTCCGGAGCTGTCCAGATAATCTGCTTCGATGGTGTCGCCATTATGGAGCTCGAGTTTGCCATCCGCCGCGGCGTTGCCCACGACGGTGGCCACTGCGCCGGTGAAGGAGCCATCGGCGCCGGAGGGATGCAAAAGGATGGTTTCGCCCGCCGGCTCGGTCGTGCTCTTGAGCAGGACGCTCAGGGAATTGCTGGCGGCCCTGGCGGCATCGAGGACTTGCAACTGGATGAGGCTCGGGGCGGTATAGCTGGCGCGGTCGAGCAGAATCATGCCTGAGCCGGGCCGGGCAAGATTGCCGGAGATGACCAAGGCGAAATCCTGGTCGATGCTGGCGGTGTCGAGCCGGGCATCCTCGACGACCTTGCGGGCGCGCACGCGGACCAGGTAGTCGCCCGGCAAGGGTTGAGCCAGGTGCACGGCTTCCACATTGTTGAGGTTATCTGGGGAAGGAGGGTTGGGCACCGATTCGCCCGCGGAGAATTGGTTGCCGCGGTAGAGGGTGCCATCTGGAGCGACGACCTCGAGGTCCAGGTCGTTGACCAGGGCGGGAATCGCTCCGGGGAATCCAGGCACATCGGTGTAGGCCAGGGTCAGCTTGAGCGGCTGGTCGGAGCCCTGGACCAGGGTATGGTGGAGATAGACCTGGCCGTTGGTCAGCAACACGGTCTGGTCGATGTACTCGAAGCAGCGCGGGGCGCTGTTGATATTGGTAAAGATGATATTGGTCAAGGTGATGCGGCCCCAGCCTTCGTCATGGTTGGGAATCGGGCCGGGGCCGCCGTTGGCCTCGTCCAGTGCCTGGGCCGAATTGATCAGGGCCGCCTTGACCAGGGCCGGCGATGGCAGCGCGTTGGCGTGCAAGGCCTTGTAATATTGGACGAACACCGCCGCGGCGCCGGCGGCAAACGGCCCGGACATGCTGGTCCCGCCCATATATACGTAATAGTTATCAATGGGCCACCAGGCGATGGCGGCCTCGTTCGGGGCTGCCGACGAGGCCAGGGAAGCGATCCAAGTCCCCGGCGCGACCAGGTCCGGCTTGATCCGGCCATCCTCGCAGGGTCCACGGCTGGAAAAGTCGGCCATCGTGTCGGGGCCGTCGGCGTAAAGTCCGAACGTCATCGCCAGGGTTCCGGGGAAATTCTCGCATCCACCCGTGGCAATGACGTTTTTACCGGTGGCCGGGCTGTCCAGGCTCTGGGAGCCGGGTCCGGCGTTGCCGGCGGCGAAGGAGAGGACATAGGGCTGATCCCCGGGGGTGGCGGGGTCGGCGTCGCGCACCAGTTCATCAAACTGGGCCGCGTCGGTATCGTATTCACCCTGGACATCATTGCCCCAACTATTGGAGCCGATTTGGGCGCCGTTACGGACGGCGGTCGTGAGGTCGGCGTCACTGGGCGGAGGGCTGACCTCATTGGCATCGTCGTCGAAGATTCGTTCGATGAAGAGACTGGCGCTGGCGGCGACGCCCAAACCATACCAAGCGCCGGTGTCCGGGTCGGTCTCGCCAGTGGCGGCGTTGCCGGCGACGATGCCGGCCACGTGCGTGCCGTGGCCACAGCCATCGGCGCCATCCGTCAATGGGGGATAAGCCAGCAAACCGGACACCCGCCCCCTGACATCGGGGTGCATGGTGTTCGTATTGCCGGTGTCCAGCCCGGTGTCGGCGACACAGACGGTCACGCCCGACCCGCCAAAGCCAAGCTGCTGGGAAAGCGTAGGGGTGCCAGTCTGGCCGTCGTCGCCCCCGACGAGCTTGGAAGCCAGTTCGTCAACCAATTTGCGTCTGGGCGCCCGCTCCACCCAGAGGACGGCTGGGGATTGAGCCAGCGCCTCCAGGGCGCCGGGAGGCAACTGGCCGCGCAGGATGGTGCCTTGGCGCAAGCGGCTTTCCTGGACCACGGACCAAAGGAGGGAGCGGACCTGGGTGATTTCCGCAGGTGCGGTTCCCGGCGCAAGCAAGACGTTGACGGCCACGGCCTGGTTGCCCTGGAGGGCCTGGCGGGCGGCAGCCGCCAGGCGGGGATGGACCTTGTAGTCGGGACGATATGGCCCGACCCAGCGGACGAAGCTCAGCGCCCGGAGCTTGTCCGGAGACGCGCCGTTGAATCTGGCGATGAAGGCATCGTCCGGCACATACTTGAGCAACTCCACGCCGCGCGAACGCAACTCCGCCCGCCAGGCAGGTTCCACCTGGCCCTCGAACTGGACCAGGAACAGCCCGCTGGCGGGAGGCTGGGCCAATTGGGCTTGCGCCATGGGCGCCGCGTTGGTGCCGGGCAGGGTGGCAATGGACTCGTTGCGCAGCCGGATGGTCTTGGTTTGGCTGGAGGCGCTCAGTGGGAAGAGCAGCACCCAGGCGGCGAGCAGGTGGCAGGGCGCTCGCAACAAACTGCGCAGTTTCACAAAGTACTAATACTCTCTTAAGTGGGTTTGGGCAACCCAAAACGGGGTCGAGTGGAGTGGAGGCGCGCCCAGTTTAGGCCGACGGCTTCCGTTGTTTCTGCTCTTTCGAGCATCGTGGCAAACAACCGCCAGGCCATGCCGAACGTTTCCTCCACCCCCTCT
>Ga0187870_1000842_pt1 | contig 31210 bp, 30 predicted proteins | sample June2016WEW_13_1_3_FD_132974 | JGI IMG/M metagenome (GOLD analysis project Ga0187870, IMG submission 132974) | Peatland microbial communities from SPRUCE experiment site at the Marcell Experimental Forest, Minnesota, USA - June2016WEW_13_150 | ecosystem: Environmental > Terrestrial > Soil >... | reverse complement strand
CTTTGGAGGGGCCTGATTCTTCGGCGCGGAGCGCCGCATTTAACGCGGCGGGGAAAGGCCCACGTTGCTCTTCCCACTCAGGAATTGACGCTTCGCTCTTGGTTGCGGCTCCGCCGCGTTAAGACTTGGGACTTGGGGCCTCGGCTCGCCTGCTTGTGCCTTGCGCTGGTGGTCGGCGCCGCCTTTGGTGCGGTCGCGGCCGGCGACTCCTCCGCGGACCGCGTCACGGTCATCCTGGTCATGGGCGCGGCGGGAGAAGCTGAGCTGGGCACCAACTTCCTGCGGCAGGTCAGCCTCTGGGAGAGGGCCTGCGCGGAGGCGGAGTGCCGGCGCCTCACGCTCGGCCTGGAGCCCTCGGCGCAGGCCAGCGATTATGACCGGCTCAAGGAAACGCTTGCCGCCGAGCCCAAAGAGGGCCTGGGCGCGCTTTGGCTGGTCCTGATTGGCCACGGCACTTTCGATGGCCAGCAGGCCAAGTTCAACCTGCGCGGCCCGGATGTCTCGGCCGCCGAGTTGGCGCTTTGGCTGCGGCCCTTCCGCCGTCCCCTGGTGGTCATCAACACCGCTTCGTGCGGGGCACCGTTTCTGAACCTGTTGTCCGCCACCAACCGGGTCATCATCACCGCCACCCGCAGCGGCTACGAACAGAACTTTGCCCGCTTCGGAGGATACTTCGCCGAGGCCCTCACCAACCCGGCCGCCGACCTCGACAAAGACGGCCAGGTGTCGCTCCTGGAGGCCTTTTTGACCGCCTCGCACCAGGCCAGCGAATTCTACAAGGTCCAGGGCCGGCTGGTGACCGAGCACGCGTTGCTGGACGACAACGGCGACGGGTTGGGCACGCCGGCGGATTGGTTCCGCGGGCTGCGCGCCGTTAAGCGACCCAAAGACAATGCCGGGCTGGATGGTTTGCTGGCCCAGCAATTTTGTCTGGTGCCCAGCGCGTCCGAACGGAAGCTGACCCACGAACAGCGCGCCCGCCGCGATGCCCTCGAGCGGGCCGTTTTCCTTCATCGTGAAAAGAAGGGCCAAGTGAACGAGGAGCAGTACTACCGCCAACTGGAAAAGCTCCTGCTCGACCTGGCGCGATTTTACGAAGCCGCACCTGGCGGGGTGGCAAATCCGCCGGACGGGCGAGATTGAACGGCTTGAAGCGCCAAATGAATGCCTCGCCGGCCAGACTAATCCGCCCCCTTTTCCAGCCGTTAATCAGGACCTGGCTCACCGCCTGGTGCGCTGCGCTCTGCCTCTCTGCCTGCGCGCCCCTGCCCACGCGCGCTGCGCCGCGCGAACTCTTCGCCGCCATCCGCCTCGGCATGTCCCGGGCCGAGGTCGAAAAACTCCTCGGCGCCCCGACCGCGCCCTCGACGCCGCCGGACCAGGGGGTTTGGTATCTGCCTCCGCCGATCATCGAACCCTACGAAACCCCCTTCGCGCCGGGGACCATCGGCCTGACCTACTCACCCGGAAGAAAAGTCACGTCCAAAGTGCTCAACCCCCAATTGCGCGACTGATCCAGATTCACTTCATCGCCTTCAACACCGCCACAAAGCCGCCGTAGAATTTCAATGCGCTCATGGCCCGCAGGCTAACCCCCGCCGCTGCCAGTCACCACGAGAATGTGGAAATAAGTGGAAATAAGCGGAAAAACAGAAACCGATTACGAGGACGAGGGCGATTTGTTGGCGGCGGTTTGGGGCTGGCAATGGAACAGACAGGCCCCGTGGGGCGGCAGGTCCAGATAGAGGCCCTGTTGCTGCAAGTCCTGCCCGGCCCGGCGGTACTGCTCCTGGCTCAGCAGATCGCGCAGAAGCCACTGGTGGGCCGCGAGGCCGGCCGGGTTCAGCGGGGCATAGCACTGGCTGCGGTGAGGGGCGAGATTCACGGCCACCAGATCGAATTCCGGCGGGCGCGCCTGCCATTGGACCAGGACGAAATTCTGCGCGGTCGGGTTCTCCGGCCAGGCGGCGCGCGGGGCCGGCAACTCGGCTCGCCCTCGCCCCACCGCGGTCGCGGGCAGTGTCGTCAACAGTCGCTCGTAGAGCTCCTCAATCTCGGGCTGCGGCGGTTCCGCGGGTGGGCGCAACAGTTGCACCGGCACCCTGAGGCGGGCGCCGGCGAGTTGGCCTTCGTGCAAAAAGCGCATCCCCGGCAAACTCATTACGAGCACGGCGGCGGCGCGGTGCTCCGCGGGCGAAAGGAGGGAGGCCACGCGGGGCTCGTCGTGGTTCTCGAGGAAGTGCGCGCCCGCGGCCAGGCCCTGCGGCCCCAAGCCGAGCAAGTGGCGCTGGACGCCGGCGGCATCCCGGGCCATGAGCTTGTCATAGAGGTCCTTGTCGTAAGTGTAATCGAAGCCCAGGGCCTGCAACCGCGGTCCCAAACCCCAATAAGCCTCGGCCAGGAAAAGAAAATCCGGCCGGGTTTGTTTCACCGCCGCAATGGCCTCGGGCCAAAACTCCGAGCCGGGCGCGGGGCCAGGGGCCGGGAAGTGCGCCCAAGTCCGGGCGAACACGTCGTTGAGCGGGAGCATGGCCATGTCGCAACGGAGGGCATCGCAACGGGCGGCCACGGAGCGGAGCAAGCCGGTCATGGCGGCGCGGGTGGCCGGGCGGCGATAGTCGAGCTGGGCGGTGTCGGTCCAGCCCGGGAAGTTCGGGTCTTTGCCATGCGCCAGCCACCGGGGGCCAAGGCCGGTCTCCTGCCGAAAGGTGCCCGGGCGTTGGGTCGGACTTTGCACGAACAAATCCGGCTGTTCGCTTAGCCAGCGATGATCCAGGCCGAGATGGTTGGGCACAAAGTCCAGCAGAAGCTTGAACCCCTGCGCGTGAAGCCGGTTGCGGAATTGCGCCAGGCCCCCTTCGCCACCGAGGGCCGCCGGGACCTGGTAGTCGCCAATCGCGTAAGCTGAGCCCGCCACGTCCTCCGCGCGCCAGCCAGGCAAGACCTCGCCATAGCTGCGCCGCAGAGGCGGGGCGGCGAGCGCCTGCTCCCGGGCGCGGGGTCCCCTGGTCCAGACGCCCATCAGCCAGATATGCGTGAAGCCCAGCCGCTGCCAGCGCTCCAATTGAGCGGCGGGCACGTCGGCGAGGGTCACGGGGCCGCCGCGGGCTTGGGCCAGCGCCCGCAGCCAGCAAGGGGCGTTGATTTCATAGAGCAGCGGATGAGCCATGGGGAGGGTGAGGCGTCAAGGGTGAGGGGTGAGACGCGGAGCCCCGCCGCGGCAATGGAAGGACGCAACCTTGCAGCTCCGGCAACCAGGCAGCGGCGCCGCCGCATCCCGACATCGCCGCCAATTCGACCTCAGCCGTGCGCACCGCCGCATCCCTCCGCCCTGTACGGGGAAACATAGCATCCTTCCGCCCTGTAGGAGCGGAAACATACCAGCCCAGGGCAACGCGACGCCAAAGGCGTCGCTCATACCAGCCCAGGGCAAGGCCCGCCGGAGCGCAGCGCAGGCGGGCCGCCGCCCTGGGTAAAGTCGAAAAACCGACCACCCCCCTCCCATGCGCTCCCAGCGCATGGGAGGGGGGAAGGGGGGAGGGCTTCCGCCACCGCTCGAGGGCAGTGTCAGGATGAGCCCCAGCGGCTGGGCGCGACCTGAACCTCGCCTGGCTGGTTGGACTCGCTGGCGGCTGCCGCCTGAAGGCGGCGCCGCTGCGCCCACAAACATCACGTCTGTCGCGCGTCACCAGTTGAGGACCTTGAGCGCCTTGGTGGGGTTGGAAACGCGCAGGATGAGCAAGCCCTTCCTGGCCTCCGGGGGTGTGGCGCTGTAGCAATACTCGATATTGATTTTGGCGTCGGCCAGCTTGTGGGCCAGTTTAGCCAATTCACCCGGCTTGTTGCTGCCCTCGACCATGAGCACGTCATCTTCGACCACCAGCGTGCCGTGCTCTTCGAAGACATGCAACGCCTTGCGGTAATCGCTCACCACTAGGCGAATGACGGTATGGTCCACCGTGTCGCTGGTGGCAATGGCATAGATGTTAAGCTTGGCCGCCGCCAGCGCCGAGGCGACGCTCGCCAGGGTGCCGGGGCGGTTGTCCAAAAAGATCGCCAGTTGTTTTGTGATTTGCATAGTCGGCCTTGATTGGTGATTCCAAGTTGCATTGCCAGTCGAACCTTGCCCATAAGTGCCTTGCCCCATAGTAACCCATTCGCCCGCCCTCGCCAAATGGGAAGTGGAAGAAACAGGGTGATGGATTGTTCTATCCTTCCTGCCCGTCGCCTGCTAGGGTCCGGTCATGGCTCTGGATGCTACCGCCCGCCGGCGCTGGTTTGGCGCTTTGGTTCTGGCCGTCGCGCTGGCCATGCTGATTGCGGGTCAAACCGTCCTCCGGGGAGGCCTCAGCGCCTTGGGATTCATGTTTTATTGGCTGGTCTGCCTGGTCTTGACCGGCTTGGCGATCGTCGTGGCCCTTCGCGATCTGCGGGCGCTCCGGCGCCGGAACCTCGAGGAACAACGCAACCTGTTCCAGGCCACCCTCAAGCAAATCGCCACCGAAGCCCGGACCAAACCACGCCGCCAGGTCCCGCCCGGCCCGGCCGAACCGGGCCACACGGTCGGAAAAATGTGAGCCGCGCCCCCACAAATCCGCTGCCTGCGTTTTTTTATTGAATTCCTGCGGCGGCTTTGCTTTATTGGTCGTGCAGCGGACGAGTATGAAACCTGCGGGCGTCAGCATCGAGTTGCCGGAAGAGCTGTCCGAGCGGCGGCGGGCGGCCCTGCTCAGCCTGCTGGCGGACGAAGACCCGGCCGTCTATCAGGCCGTTCGCCGAAAAATCCTTTCCCTTGGCCCGTCCGCGGTCAGTTGGCTGCGGCCGCACACGCTGAGCCGCGAGCCGGCCTTGCGCCGGCGCGCGCAGGAGATTATCCGCCACTTCGACCGGCAAACCGCCGACAACGCCTTCCTGGCTTTCTGCCTGAAACACGGCGAGGAGTTCGACCTGGAGACCGCCGCGTGGCTGCTGGCCCAAACCCGATACCCCGACATCAATATTGAGGCCTACCGCGCGCTGCTGGACAGCTACGCAGTTGAGTTGCGGGAGCGGCTGGGTCCCGCCGACCAGGCCAGGAAGACCCTGGGCACCATCCACCACTACCTCTTCTCCGAACTGGGCTTTACCGGCAACGAAACGGATTATTACGACCCGGAAAACAGCTATTTGAACCGTGTGCTCGACCGCCGCACGGGCAACCCGATCAATCTTTGCCTGCTCTATCTCCTGCTGGCCCGGCGCCTGCGGCTGCCCATCGCCGGCATCGGCCTGCCCGGCCATTTCGTTTGCCGTTACCAGTCCACGGCGGCGGAGATTTACCTGGACGTCTTTAACCGCGGGAAGCTCCTGACCAAAGCCGACTGCATTAACTACCTGGTCCAGGCCAATTTCAGCGTGCGCGACGATTACCTGGCGCCCATCAGCTCGCGCCGCCTGCTCCTCCGCATCTGCGCCAACCTGCACCAGATCTATCTCCAGCTCGAACTGGCCGAAGAGGCCACCCGCCTCCAGCGCTACCTCGTCGCCCTCGCACGCTAGGGGGCTGCCGGGAAATAAACTAGTGGGGCATCGACCACCCGCTCCAAAATGCCGTCCGGCCCCGCTGCTGCGCCGAGGCCAAAGGCGAGCGCAAACGGCCGAGCTCTCGGAATTTCTCAGAAGTTATTCGCGTTGGCATTTCGTCTCGGGTAAATGTATTGTCAAAACGAAACGTGCTCGCGCTGCCGACAGAACTTCGCCCCGTAGGTGAGGGCTTGTTGCGCGTCAGGTTCTCCGAGGACCTACTGCGTTCTGACGTCCCTTTCCCGGACGGAACGAGGAAGGCGGGGCTGTTGGCGTTTTCCGACCGCCCTTTGGATTCGCGGACGGCAGCGTTGGTCGCTCTTATGGGACCGCAGTTTACCGAGGCCGACGTTTCGTCTGCGCGCCCACTTGGCGCGCCGCTCGTCTTCGGCTGTCTGCCGGACCGTTATCAGGTGTGGAAACAGGGGGCAGAACGGCCGCGGTTTCTCTGCCCGCTCACGCCGTCCGAGGTGCCTGGCTTCTTCCAAAAACACGCCGCGGAACTGGCGCCGGATGCCATCTATCGCGCGAAGACGTGGGCGCGCCTGGAGAGCACTTACCAACTCGATTTCGTGGATACCGGGTTGCTGCCGGTCGTCGAGGAGGCGGCTGGAGAGAAGCTGCGCAACGTCATTGAGCGGGTGGTGAGTTCCGCTCGAGAACGGCTCGGCTGGACCGAGGTCTCGGACAACGATGGGCGCTGGCTGTTGCAGGCGACCTTTTGGTTGCTCGCCGCGAAGATTCTTCAGGACAAAGAGGTGCCGGGCTTCGTCCGGTTGGCTCTCACAGACTTGGACAGCGTCTATGAGCGGCTCTCGAGGCATTACAACAGCGGGAACCCGAAACCTGTTCCGGTGGGCGGCCGCGACCGGCGCGAGGCATTGGAAGCAGCGGCCGCCGACATCCAGAATTTGGGCCACTGCGGGCTCGTCAGCACGGAAGCCCTGGCCCATCTTTACGAAAGCGCGCTGATTGACCGTGCAACCAGACAGCGGTTGGGTACGCACAGCACTCCGCCTTGGCTGGTGGATTACATCGTGGGCCGGCTTCGTCCGTGGATTAAGGAGATGCCGCCGAGGGGGCGCCAGGTTTTCGAACCAGCGTGCGGCCATGCGGCTTTCCTCATCTCAGCGATGCGCTTGCTAGGTGAGTTACTGCCGTCCGATTGGCGCGAACCTCGCCAATCCTACCTGCGTCGTCGTCTGCACGGAATGGAGCGTGACCCCTTCGCGCTCGAAATTGCCCGTCTGTCGCTGACGCTCGCCGACGTGCCGAATCCGAACGGCTGGGCCCTAACGGAAGCCAACATGTTCCCGGGCGACCGGTTGGAACGCTCGGTGCGCGAAGCGTCCATCGTGCTTGGCAACCCGCCTTTTGAGCCGTTCGAGGCGGGCACTCGCAAACAAGGCTGGCTGCCCAACAAGGCGGCCGAGACTTTCCGCCGGGTGGTGGAGAATCTCCAGCCCGGCAACGTGTTTGGTTTTGTGCTGCCACAGACCCTGCTCCACAGCCAACAGGCGCGCGCGCTACGCCAAGTGCTGTTGCGCGACTACGAGATTTCCGAAATCAGCCTTTTCGCCGACAAGGTGTTCCGCTACGGGCAGCCGGAGAGCACCGTCATCATCGGTCGCCGTTTTGCGCAAAACGCGCCGCGGCACTTCGCTGCGCGTTACCAGCGCATCCGTGAAGGGCAGGTTGCGGAATTCAGCCGGACGTATGCCGCGAGCAGCGAGATGACGGTCAAGCGGGAACGGTTGCTCGCGGCGGAAGACGCTTCGCTGGTTGTGCCGGAACTTGATGATTTGTGGCAGGCGCTCGCCGGGATGAGACGTCTGGAGGACTTTGTGAAACTCGGAAAAGGCTTCGAACACAAATCCGCTGACGACCCGACATTTCCCCCAGGAACTCTCAAAGAGTCGCCAACTGAACAGCAGGGTTTGGAGCTCGGCTTCGCAAATTGGTCTGGACACGAGCTTACGCATTTTCTCCCTCGTCTCACTTGGCTGAACCTCGACCCAGCCACGATTAGGCGGCCGGGCATCGGACTCGAACGAGACAAGCCCCAAGTGTTGCTCAACCACGCACCAACTAGTCGGGAAGCGTGGCGGTTGAAAGCGCTAATTGACAAAACCGGCCGTTCGGCCAAAGGCCGTTTCACAGTCATCCGGCCCCTAACTTCGGGAGTCTCTTTGCTGACGCTTTGGGGATTGCTCAATGGGCCGCTCGCAAATGCCTTCGCATATTGCCGGTCTGGAAAGCGCGACGTTTTGTCTCGCGACATCCGAATGCTGCCGGTCCCCAACCTGACGGCTTGCGATCTCGCTCCTTTGGAGAAAGCCGTCTCCGAGTATCTTGCCATCGCGCGGGCAGTTTCTTCGCCGCCGCCGCCCAAAAACCGCAGCGGTCGAAAGGACAAGTCGACAGCGCAAATGGAGTTCTTCGGCGGTGAACCAGGAGCCGCCGTCAGCGCCGCCGAATCCGAGCGGCTCAAGTTCCTCCACTGGCGCGTCGATGCCGAGGTTCTCCGGCTCTACGATCTCCCGGCGAAGCTGGAGCGGCGGCTTCTCGACCTGTTCGGCAGGGTTCGCCGGCGCGGTGTGCCATTCCTGCAGACGGGGTATTTCCCGAATGGCTACACCGACCTCGACCGACTCAGTGACCTCCTCGCCATCACGGTGGATTGGGAAAAAACAAATCGGCGGCGCGGTAAGCTCATGGACTTGGAGGATGAAGGCCGGCTCACGCCCGCCCAAGTGGAGGAGTTGGCGAACCTGCAACGACTGGCGGACGCGCTGCTTGGTCTGATGCAGCCCTGGAAGCCAGACGAAGTGGATCGCGCCGTGGAGCGGGCAAAGCAGCGGGGGGTATGGAAGGAGTGACTTCAGCCGCTGAGCCGTTCGCGTACCCGACCGAGCCGCATTGCCGCCGACACGGGCCGGCGGGCTACACAAACTACCAAAGCTACCGTCCGTGGCTGGAAGACGAATTTGATTTCCGCTGTGTCTATTGCCTGAAGCGCATGGTGTGGGCGCCGACGGATGTCTGGACTGTGGACCACATCATCCCACAGGAGGAAGCCAAGGGGCTCGCCTGCCTTTACGACAACCTCGTCCTTGCTTGCCAATGCTGTAACCGCTTCAAGTCGAACAAACGCGTGCCCGACCCTTGCCTCGTGGCTTACGGCCAATGCTTGCGCGTCGGCTCCGACGGCACAGTCATTCCGCTGAATAAAATTGGAAGCCGGCTCGTGTGCGACCTGCGATTGAACGAGCCGCGCTACCGGCGATGGCGATCGCAACGAATGCGAGAACTGCGTGCCCTTCTTCTGTGCGATCCGGAAGGCTATGAGCTGGTCATGGGATTCCCAAGAGACCTGCCCAACCTGAGTGCGCTGAGGGTGAAATCGAACAGCCGTCCTGAAGGCATCGAAGAAAGCTGGCTCGCGAAACGGCTGCGAGGCGAGCTGCCGAAGGTTTACTGATTTCGCGGCAGCGCCGCGGGACTCATGTTGCAGGCGGCGGGATGGGCATGCGGGGCGGGGCGGTTTTCCACATCAGATCAATCTCCGCCGGGGTCAGGCCGTAGGCCTGGTTGACGAGGTCGCTGAGCGCGCGCTCCAGTTTCAGGGTTTCGGCGGCGAGGGCGCGGGCGGGTTCGACGCTACAGCAGAACTTAGGTAGGATAGCTTGCTAAAGAAGTTAGTCATGCGGAACCTTTGAGCCTCTCGTATGCGCCTCCCACCAACGCTCGCTATTCCCTGAGAACTCTACAAATTCAAGGGTATTGACGTAGTAGTCCGCGAATGCGGGCGCCTTGTTGAGCCTCTGAATTGCTTCCACCAGGGATTCTTTTCGTGTGGCTCTCCACTGGCGCGGAAAATCAATTACCAACGGCGTCACTTGCGAAACGCCGCCCTCTTTTAAATGCCTCTCGTATTGAAGGAAGCAGTCAGCTTTGAACCCGCCGTTGAATGGCGGCTCGCGAAACTCATTGCTCAGTGTGATGCCTATCCACTTCTGAGCCTTCTGAGCATTCGCAGCCTTCACGATAGGTTCGCCAATGAAAACTTTCTCGTCAAGATTCAGCCGCGCTTTCCCAACGCTGATTGCTCCGCGAAGCGGTAACTCAATTTCGATTGAGCGGCATAGAACCTCTTTCAGAGAGTTAGCTAATGCCTCCAAGTGATGAACGTCATAGGGACACCAGAAGATGATGGTGTCACTGAAGTAGAAAGAGTCTATTCGCTCGTAACCGAAAAAAGGATGGCCAGCTCTGGCGCTAAAAAACATGCCGTCCCTTTGTTGCTTTTCTACTGCCTGGATGAGCTGCCTGTACTTTTCGTAGAGGCTTTCGAGTCCAACGCTTTGAACAAGGCTCGAGAAGCCAAGCACATCAAGAAAACAAAAGAGTTGGTCTCGTTCCTGCGTGGCCATCTGATGCTCCTTCGTGCCTAACGCTCCAGATGAGCGACCGGAGCTGGAATAAGCAATCGCGACAGCCTTGCAAGCCAATATCCGAACTGCGAACGCCCGCTCCGGTTCCCTCGATGTGCTTTGTTCCGCTCCGTTTTCAAAGGAGGTGCTCCAGTGCCTTCCTTAGCGCCGCTCGAAAGGCCTCGATCCCGATAAACCCTGCGCCGCCCTTAATCCATCCTGGGAATTTCGCCTGGACAGGCACGTTGGCCCGGCCGCCGATGTAACTTTCGATGACGCGGTAAAGCTCATGAAAACCGTGCAGCGCGCTTGGGCTGTCCAGCCGGGCTATGGAGACCTCGCCAATTTTGTCACCCGTCAGTTTGAAGAATACGACACAGGGTGGTGTGGCCTCTCCGGCGACGCCCAATCTGGAGAGAAAGTGAGAGTTGAAGTATGTTGCCAACTCCTTGCTTCCTGAATCCAAATAAAAGATGGTGAGATTGTTACCTGACAGTCGGTCAAGCTGGGCAAAGGCGCCTTGGTCCTCAAGGATCTTTTGAAGATCTCTGTCTTCAAAGTTGTAAAACATGAGCGCAAACGCCTTGGCCTTCCTGAGCCGCAGGTGCTCGCGGCACAACTCGTCGAACCTCTCGTGGAATTCCGAGATGCTATAGCCGATGCCCTTGCCCTTGCCTTGTTTGAATATTGGGTTCATAAGCTCTTGCCAAATCGCTGATCATCACGTCGTTTTGCCCCGATATTATGGTTTGGCGGGGTTTTCGGGCAGTTCCGCCCTGATATTGGGAGGGCCGATGTCAGGGTAACAAGTCGACAGATACCGGCTGCAGTCCGGCGGGACACCAGCAAGAGCCCGCAGTGAGGCGCGAGGCCTCTGGTCGGCGCTGCTTTTCCCACGCTCCGGTATTTCCATGCGCTCAGTTAAACAGACACGGCCGTGTGCGGCAAGGACCAAATTGCGGGGCGCGGGGCACCTCCACGGCGGCATGGAGCCGGCTGGTGGGAGGGACGAAAGGGGCTGGTAGAACGCATGGGACGATTGGACAATGGCAAATAGCCGAGCCCCCCTTTACGGGCCGGTTGGCTGGGGAAGATTTTGGGGACGTGATGTTGCGGGGGGCGGGATGGGCATGCGGGGCGGGGCGGTTTTCCACATCAGATCAATCTCCGCCGGGGTCAGGCCGTAGGCTTGGTTGACGAGGTCGCTGAGGGTGCGCTCCAGCTTCAAGGTTTCGGCGGCGAGGGCGAGGGCGGGTTCAATGCTGCGGGTGTATTCGGCCCGCAGGGCGTGAACGCCGGCGGCGGTCAGCGGCAGTTTCTTTCCCCGGATGCGCTTCACCTCGCCCACCCAGGTGTCGGAATCGAGTTCGGTCACCGCGAGAAGTTTGTTGCTGGGCTTTTCGATCTCGTATTCCACCCGCAGCCAGTCGAGCAAGGCCGAGCAACGGAAGGGCTCCGGTCATAGAATTTCCGCACATTGTTGTGTAAGTATAACGGCCGACCCATGACCCCTTTCAGAACCACGCTTAGCAGTTTACGTAGGTAATTGGGAATCGTCCCCTGCTGGAGAGATACGACTGCACAGAACAGTCACGGTATTTGGGGGAGAGTTCCGGGGCGATTCTCCCAAGAAACTCCCACCGGCCCGATACCTGCACGTCGCGGAGGGGGCGGGTGTTGTAGGGGGTGGTGCCGGCTGGATGCCAGCTCTGAATCTCGTAAACCTCACGAACGACGCCCTGGAAGACAGCGAATCCATACCGTGCCCGGTGGCGACGCTCTCCCAAAGGCCAGACTCCACGGGTGGCTTCGTACAGCGCCTCTGCGGTCATGTGCGGACGGTAGAGACGGTTGATTCGGATCAGCAGCGCGGGCTCCTCGATGCGGACTGGTGGGGCACCGTAAAGAACCTCAAGTTCGGAAAGCGGCAAGCGGCCAAATTGCAGGCTACGGAAGCCCCTCACTACATTGGTGAGGGTGCGACCGGGGCGCAGAACGTCGATGACTGCCCCTTCGACCCGCAGTGCCGTTTCTTCGTCCGTCATGCCATGGGCTAAAATGTCGATTTGAGGATCGAGCCCGGCCTGTTTCAACTCGGCGATGCGCCGAGTCTTTTCGCTTTCTCTGGTTTCGTCCAGGTGAGCAAGGGCGCGTCCACTGCATCCTTTGCCGACGTAGAAGATCTCTGAGTTTCGAGGGTCGACGTAAGCATAAACGTAAAAGCCGAGTTTGGCGGCAACCTCAGGCCTGATGCTCGGGTATGTGGAAGATGTCGGTTTCATGGCTCTGGGGATGAGAAGATAGGCTGGCGAGGAGAGGCTGTGGAGGGGAAAGCGGCGCACGGGCGCGGTACCCGAACCCTTAGCGAAGGCTCCGACGCTCGACGCGGCCGTCGGTTCTGATGGGAAGAGCAACGAATTGGGGGCGGAAGAGGTGCACGGGATGGTGCCGATTCTGAAGCGCACCGTGGGTGGCTACATTTCGCCGTGGCGGAACTCGCCGAATGTTCTGCAGAGCCTCTTGCCTTCACGCAGATGCTTCCTGCCTACAGGGGTAATAGCCAGTTTTTCTTGAATCACGTAATTCACAAGATCCCAGAAACGCTCCGCTGAAAGGTGGTTCCGTGTCCGCTTCTTCAGGTGGAATTTAGTCTTGATGTGTCTTCCCAGCTTCGCCCAGCTTGTGTCCTCGTTCGGCTCGATGGGCCGCATGAACTTCACATACAGGTCGCAAAGGTATTCGATGTAGTTGGTCATGTTCGCATCGGCCCCGATGCTGTTGGCGGGGTAGCTGGTGCCTGACGGTTTGGGTGCAGCCGTTCTGATGGTAATGGGTGCCTGACTCGCCCCTCCGATGGCGATAGATACCCCTCCGTGCGTTGCTGAAGCTCTCGCGCCGCCGTAAGCGGTAGTGTCGCCAGTGTTTCTCTTGCTCTTCGCCGTCTTGGCGAGGTGCTTCGCTAGAATCAACATGGCCTGACGCGCTTCGGCCTGAGAAAGCTCGATCGGCTCTGGGGTCCGTTGCTCGTGGGCGCGCTTCGCGCCTTGGAGCCAATCCGCTGTGTATTCCTCTGGGCTGCCATCGACGAGTTTGTGGCAGGTGCTGCAAAGGAGGATGAGATTCTCGAACTCATCCTCCCGGGTTCCGGCCAGCGACAAATCATAGCGCGCGCCACCTTTCCGCCGGGCACGGATGTGGCAAATTTCGCCGACCACCGTCTCGCCGATGATGATGGGGCTCTTGCAGTCACGTATTGCGCATTGATTTCGGGACATGCCGAAGAGGCGCTTCATTGTCGAATCTTTGATGGCCATATGAAAATAAAGAACTTGTTTAGCTCGCTTCGGATGGAGTGCGAACTGGGCAGCCTTTTCAACAGCCGGACCCCTGGTGACTGATCTTTCCGCGACGGCTGGCTTCGCGGGGGGACTGGAGGCATCAAGGAGTTTGGAATACCCCTGCTCGCGGTCTTACGGCAGCCAGTTGTTTGCAACGCATCCATAATCTTTACCACGGCATTGATAAGCCTTGTCAAAGGGACTGGCAAGGTCGCAGATTCGGGAAAATGACAGATGCACTTTCCCTACTTCTGAACACGTGCAGTTTTGACCCGCGTGTCGCCAATGCTTCGCTTGTTCGTTCCAGCAATAGTTTTAAGGGCGCTCAAAATGTCCTTGAAAATTGCGTGCTGAATTGCCCCAGCCTTCGCGCCTGTTTTGTAATTTCTACGGTGATAGCTCTGCCATTCGGGGCGAAGGTGAAAATGTGGCATCTCCTCCAAAATGATTTGTTTGCCTGTACGCCAGTAATCCAAAACGTGATCCGTGTTGAATGGACGGCGAAGTTTCTCGAGGCTTTTCGTCCACACAGGAAGTACTCGATAACGGCCTTGATACTTGGGCAATTCGCGCCGCTTTTTGGCCTCGTCCCAGCCCATACTGTCCATTGTTTTCTCGTAGGCACTCAAGGGAATGGGATGTTTGACGCCGTAGCCATAGACCTCCGCCCAAAGGGGCAACCGATCTTCATAAGTGTCCAAGGTCAAATCAATCGTCGCGATAATCGCGTAGGCATACCGCACAGGCCACGTTTGCTGAACGATGTGGCGTGGGTTTTTTTGCAGTTCGCCATACATGCTCAGGTCTCCGAGCTTAGTAAATTCCAGAAGTTGGCGATTGAAGCGTTCGGCATCCGGATGCCAGGACATCAAGCATGGCAGAAACGACAACTGGCTAGCGATCCCTCGGAACAGATGAGGACTGTTTTTGTAGAGATCAAGAAGGTTACTGGTCGCCTCAAGGGAAGCGTGGAATAGGCGCCACGCCTCACGCTCTTCTGCCGGCAGTTTCTCCCACGCTGCTCCGTCTGCCGCCGTATCCACGTCCGCGAAGAGGGCCTTCTCTATCCATTTTAAGAAGTCAGGTTCAGGACCGCCCAAGCCCCCGTCCGGCCGTAGTTCCTCCGCGAGCCGGAATACCAGTGACACAGCTTTGCCCTCGTCCAGTGAGGAGTGACGATTCATCGGTTTGGCATGCGGAGATTTTACACGAAGACCAGCTCCGGAGGCAAGATGAACGAAAACCAGAGCTTTCGTCAACCGGCAGACCGGAGGTCTGCCCCACGGCCTGCAAGCTGGCGGTCCGCGCGGGCGCCAACGGCTCGCGAATGCGCCCTGCTGAGCGCCGCCAGCGTAGTTGAGGGAAGGCGCGGCGATTTTCCCCACGGTTCGTAAGGGACGGCCGCCCTGCTCCCTCAATTATCTGGAAAGCGTCTTCTGGCCTCGCCGTTGCTGTCCGGACCCTTTTCCCCATGCGCTTAAAGCAAGAGAATTAGTAGCAAATAAAGGAGGCCAGAGAAGCACGGCGGCGTCCCGCCGCGGCGGGACCGCAACCGAGCGCGACACTACATTGGCCACATTGCCTGCATTGGCCACATTGGCTATTTTTTCCAAAAAACTGGCCCGGCCGCGGCCCAAAAGGAGGATGCGCCTTTTCAGCTCTTGATTCCAATTCGCGTTCAAGACGGCGCTGAGCCATCTTATGGGCGTGCGGTTCTTATTGAACTTTTTAAGTGTGGCTGCGGTTTGCCTGGCCGGGATGCCTGTGCGGGCCGCCCACACCCAGGCGCGCCTGGTCCTGGCAGCGGAGGCGGCGCGGCCCGGAGAGACGGTCCTGGCGGGCATTGTTCTCCAGATGGAGCCGCGCTGGCACACCTATTGGCGAAATCCCGGCGCGTCCGGCCTGCCGACCACCGTCGAGTGGCAACTGCCCGCCGGAGTTGACGCCGGTCCGCTCCAATGGCCGGCGCCCGAAAAGCTGCCGGAGGGCGACTTGACGACTTACGTCTGCCGCGACGAGGTGGTGCTGCTGGCGCCGCTCAAGCTGGCCGCCGACCTGCGCCCCGGTCGCCTTGCGCTCAAGGCCAAAGTCTCCTGGCTGGAGTGCGAGACGGCGTGCCTTCCCGGCAGCGCCGCGGTGCAGGCGACGCTCAGCCTCGGGGCGGAAAACAGGCCTTCCAAAGACGCCGCCCTGCTCGACTTGTCGCAAAAGAAGCTGCCAAAGCCCGCTGCCGCCGTGGCCGCCAAGGCCTGGTGGGAGAAGCCCCCCAGTGGCGATTCGCGGCGCTTGATGCTGGAATGGAACTCCGCTGCCGCCGCCGGCGAAGCCGACTTTTACCCGGATGCCAGCGGAGGGTTCGAGGTCGAGCCGGCCACCGAAAGAATGCCGGCCGATGCCGGCAAGGTCCGGCTCCGCAAAGAGGTGAAAAAGGTCTCGGGCGATTGGCCGAAACAAATCTCCGGCGTGCTGGTTCAGAAATCCGGTTCGGAACGGCTGGCCTACGAGGGGGCGCTGGCGGTCGCCGCAACGGCCGCCGCGGCGCTCCCGGCTGTGACAGCGGCCGCGGGGTCGCTTTGGAAAATGCTCTGCTACGCCTTCATTGGCGGGTTGATATTGAACGTGATGCCGTGCGTGCTGCCGGTGATCGCCCTGAAGATCCTTGGGTTCGTGGGCCAGGCCAAAGGGGAGCGGGGCCGGGTGCGGGCGCTGGGGCTGATCTATGGGCTGGGCGTGCTGAGTTCCTTCCTGGTGCTGGCGGGAGTGGTGATAGCGGTCAAAGCCGCCGGGCACAGAGCCGGCTGGGGCATGCAGTTCGGGAACCCGGAATTTCTGGTGGGGCTGACGACGCTGGTGACGCTGGTCGGGTTGAACCTCTTCGGGTTGTTTGAGGTCAGCCCGGGCGCACGCGTGGCGGGCGCCGCCGGGGCCTTGGCGGCGAGGCAGGGCCCGGCCGGGGCGTTCTTCAACGGCGTGCTGGCGACCGTGCTGGCCACGCCGTGCACGGCCCCTTTCCTGGGGGTGGCGCTCGGCTTCGCCTTCACGCAGCCCCCGGCGACCATCGTCCTGATGTTCCTGACGGTCGGCCTCGGGCTGGCCGCGCCATACGTGGTCCTGAGTTGGCAGCCTGCCGGGCTGAAATTCCTGCCCAAGCCCGGTCCCTGGATGGAGCGGTTGAGAGTCGCCATGGGATTCCCCATGCTGGCCACGGCGGTGTGGCTGTTGAGCTTGATGCCGGCCTATTATGGGGCGCGCTCATGGTGGCTGGGCATCTTCCTGGTGGTCCTGGCGCTGGCCGGCTGGGTCTATGGCCAGTTCGTCCAGCGTGGGAGCGCCCGGCGCGGACTCGGCCTGGCGGCGACCCTGGTACTGGTCTTAGGCGGGTATTTGTTGATCGTCGAGGGTCAATTGCGCTGGCGCTCGCCCGTTGGGGAGACCGCCGCGGCGGGCAGCCTTAAGGACAGTCCCGAGGGCATTGACTGGCAACGTTGGAGTCCGGCGGCCGTCCTGGAGGCGCGGGCGGCGGGCCGCCCGGTGTTTGTGGATTTCACCGCCGACTGGTGCCTGACCTGCCAGGCGAACAAGAGGTTCGCACTCGAGGTCCCCTCCGTGCGGGCGAAGCTCAGGGCGATGCAGGCGGTTGCATTGCTGGGCGACTACACCCGCCTCCCGGACAACATGACCGAGGAGTTGAATCGGTTTGGCCGGGCGGGCGTGCCGCTGGTGCTGGTTTATCCGAAAAACCCGAACGCGCCGCCCATGGTGCTGCCCGAGGCCCTGACACCCGGCACCGTCCTGGCCGCCCTGGAGCGGGCCGCGCGCTGACTTAGCTTGCGTTGGCCAGTTCGCGCTGGCGGCGGACGTGCTCAAAGTACTCCTCGGCCACGATGAAGCCCACGCAATGGGCGGCGCCGCAACGGCAGGGATAGTCCTGGTAGTCCTCGAGATCGAACCCATAATTGAAGGTGATCTCCTCCCCGGCCTGGATGTCGCGCCGAGCGACGAGCCAGATGCGATTGTCCTCCACCTCGGCCTCGCAGTTGGGGGCGCAGCTATGATTGACAAACCGCGCCGGGTTCCAGGCCACGTTGCCATCGAGGTCCGTCTCCTGGTTGAGCGTGAAGATGTAGCGGTTGTCCGCCGCGCACCGGCGCAGCGACTCGCGCTTGTCGATGCGCTCGCCCAGGTATTCGATGACTCGGGCGCCGTTGGAGATGGACAGCCTGGCAAATCCCCCGGTGCCGTGAATCGACGAGCGTTTGAAAACCACCCCCGGCGTCTCTGCCACCGGCCTCTCATTTTCCGTGTCACTCATTCCATAGCTTTGCTTCAGTTTCGCTCCAAGCGGCCTGAAATCCGTATTCGCGCGCAAACTCTGCGGCCGGCGCGCGGATGCAGACGCGGCCATGGGTGAAGGGGTCCGTATAGGCCAGGCCCACCGCACGCAGGCCAAGCCTGGCCTGGGCTGCCAGGCCCGCCGGCCCGTAGAGCTCGTCGCCCACCACCGGGTGGCCCGAGGCCGCCAGGTGGAGCCGGATCTGGTGCATCCGCCCCGTTAACGGACGGGCTTCCACCAGGGAAGTGCCGGCCCCGGCCCGGAGCAGGCGAAAATCCGTCTTCGCCTCCTGGCCCCGGTTTGGCTCGAGTTTCATCTTGCCCGGGCTGGCCCGGTCCGGCCCCAGCCTCAGCCGGCAGGTCCATCGGCTTTGGGGCGGCGCTCCCCGGACCACCGCCAGATAGACCTTTTCCATCCGGCGGCTCTGGAACAAACGGCTGTAGGCGCTGAGGGCGCCCGGGCTCTTGGCCAGCAGCAAAATGCCGGAGGCGCCGGCGTCCAGGCGATGCACGAACCGCAAGTACTTCAAGTTCCGCGCTCGCGCCCAGAAATCGCCGGCCTTAATGGACGCCACCAGGGCGCGCTGGAGATTCCCGCCTTGCTTGTGCCAGGAAGAGGGGGCGAGCATCCAGCCGGGCGGCTTGTCAATCACCAGCACCGACCGGTCTTCATGCAGAATCAGAATCCGCTCACCGCTCGGCAACTCAATGCACTTGGGCTTCGCCATGTCGGGAAAGTAACTCCCTCAAGAGAGCACTGGCCGATCAATTCGATACACGCGCCGCCCCTGAACGGCCACTTCCCCGCGAGCGATGGCCGCGACGCACTGGGGATACAACTCATGTTCGGCCGCGTGAATGCGCTGGTGGAGCGACTCCGGTGTGTCGTCATCCCGCACGGGCACGGTCTGCTGGCCGATAATCGGCCCGGCATCCACGGCGGCGTCGACGAAATGGACGGTGCAACCGGTGACCTTGACGCCGTAAGCTAGGGCCTGTTTCCAGGCCTCCAGGCCGGGAAATGCCGGCAAGAGGGAAGGATGGATATTCACGATCCGGCTTGGAAAGGCCCGCAGAAAGTCACCCTTGAGGAGGCGCATGAAACCGGCCAGGACCACCAAATCCACGCCGGCGGCCTGCAGCGCCTGGATGTATGCCCGCTCCGCCGCCTCGTCGAGTTTGGTGCGGAATTGGCCCGGCGGAATAAACCGCGCAGGGATATGCCGTTCCCGCGCGCGCTCCAGAATCGCGGCCTCGGGCACATCGCTCAGGACTAGGGCCACCTCGGCGGGGATCTTCCCCGCCGCACAGGCCTCGGCAATGGCCACGAAATTCGAGCCTTTGCCCGACCCCAGCACGCCAACCCGGAATGTGCGTTCACTCATCACCCGCCCTTCTTACAGGCAGCAGCGGAGGATTCACAAGCAGAAACGCTTGCGGGCGGCAGGGCCGAGACCAAAACCAGAGGAAAGCCGCCTGGTCAGGGGAGCAGCGGGGGCCTGCCCCCGCCGCGCCGCGAACTACAGATGCCAGGGCGGGCGCATGAGGCGGGCGAGGCGCCTGAGATTGGCCTGTTCATCGCCGATGAATTGCTCTTTAGCCAGGTCCCAAACGACCTTGCGCTTGAGGCGAATGGCGATGTCGCTGATGTGGCAGAGGGCGTCGCCGCGCACCGACTCGTCAATCGGGCAAATGGTTTCGGCGCGGCTCCGGACGCAGTCCAGGAAGTCGCGGACATGGTTGGAGCTCTTCTTGAGCTGGACGGTCAAAGCCTCTTCCTTTTCATCAATCAGGCTTTCCGGCTGAAGGTTAATGCCTTCGCGATCCACGTGGACCCAGCCGTCGGCGCCTTCAAAAGCGGTGCCATGGCTGGAAATGCGGCGGTAACGCTGCTTCCATTCATCGGCCTGAGGCCAGGTATCGGCCGTCGGCTGCCCCTGGTTGCCGCCATTGGGAACGCCCACATACTTGAGGGTGAGGCCGCTGGCAAATTTCATGTCGATGTTCCAGACGGTGGCGGTGTTGCAGGCGCCTTCGGTGTGGAAGGTGCCCGTGCCCTGGACTTCAACGGGTCCGCTGAGCAGATCGCCCCCGCCCCAGAGCGCGATGTCGATGGGATGAATCCCCCAGCCGGCAATGAAGCCCAGGGCGTAATCAGTGATGAACCACCAAGTCTTTTTCGTGCCCTCGGCCGTGCAGAGGTCCTGGGTATGGGGTTTGAAAGGGGCGGGACCGAGCCAGAAATCGTAGTTGAGGCCGGGGGGCACGGGGACGACATTGGTCGGGCCGCCCGGGGCGCTGCCAGGCGCCCAGACGTTGATATGTTTGAGCTGGCCGATGCGCCCACTGCGGACAAGTTCGCAGGCGAGCCGAAAGATGCGGGAAGAGCGCTGCTGGGTGCCGAACTGGAAGGCCCGCTGGTGCTGGTGGACCTCTTTGCGCAACGTCCAATCCTCCGTGAGGCTCAGGCCGAGCGGTTTTTCCACGTAGATGTCTTTGCCGGCGCGGACCGCCGCCAGAGCCGTGAGGACATGCCAATGGTCGGGCGTGGCGATGAGGCAGGCCTGGATGTCTTTGCGGGCGAGCAGTTGGCGGAAATCGCCGTAAGTGGCGCAATCCTGGTTTTGGTAGTGCCGGTTCACAAGCTGGCGGGCCTGTTCGAGTTGGTCGGTTTTGACATCGCACACGGCGACCACCTGGGCATCTTGTTGCGCCAGGAAATTGCCCAGCACTCCCAATCCCTGGGGCCCAAGGCCAATCGCCCCGACGAGGAGCCGGGCGCTGGGGGCGGCCTGGCCCAGGGCGGAGGCGGGGATGAGCGAAGGGAAAGCGGCCACCGAAAGGGCCAGCCCGGAGGTTTGTTGCAGGAACTGCCGTCGTGTGGAGGAGGGGTTTTTCATGTTGCGCTTGTCTGTTTTGGTTTGTCTTTCAAGCTGCGCAGCGCTGCCCGGCAACGCGCGCCAAGAGGATGGCACAAACCAACGCCGGCGCAAGGCCGGAAAATCATAGTGGGGCAGGCGTCCCGCCTGCCGCCCGGGGTAGTGGGGCAGGCGTCTCGCCTGCCGCCCGGGTAGTGGGGCAGGCGTCTCGCCTGCCACCGGGGTGTCTGGCCCTCCTGGGAGCAGAGGCAGGCGGGACGCCCGCCCCACTGCTTCGGCCCTGGGATTTCGGGTTTGGCTCCGGTCGCGGCCTGGGGGGTGTGGGGGCTTGACTTGGGGGGCGACTGCATCCAACGTCCAACAGCTTGATGAACGTCAACAACGGGCTTCCTTTGGTCGCGCCCAGGATCAGCCCGGCCCTCGACCCCTGGTTCCGGCCGGCGGTCCTGGCCAACCGCGCCTTCCGCGAGACGGCGGGCGCCACCGCCAATCCGGTGCCGGTGTGCCTGGCGCTGGAACAGACGGAGGGGAACGTTTCGCGCTTTCAGACACACATCCTCCCGGAAGGCCATCCCCTGGCGGCCGCCAACTTCACTTACCTGGAACGTATCGCCAAGCTCCTCCTGTGGTCGCGCGGCGGCTTCCGTTTCTATTTCCAGGGGCCGCCGGCGCTCGGCGCGAGGCTGGCGGCCCATTACCGCGAAACCCCCGCCGGCCGCTTCGATGCGGAGCTGGTGGCCGAACGGATGTTCGACCATCCGCTGGAGGTGGTGCCCACCGAGACTCCGCCGGCCGAGCGCCGCAGCACGGCCGCGCTGGGGCGGCACCTGGAGGGCTGCCGCATCGGCTTCGACCTGGGCGGCAGTGATCGCAAAGTGGCCGCGGTCATCAACGGCAAAGTCGTGTTCAGCGACGAAACCGCCTGGGACCCGTATTTTCAATCGGACCCCCAATACCACTATGACGGCGTGATGGATTCGCTCAAGAAGGCGGCTGCGCACCTGCCGCGGGTGGACGCCATCGGCGGGAGCGCGGCGGGCGTTTACCTCCATAACCGTGTGAAAGTGGCGTCGCTGTTCCGGGGCGTGCCGCCCGAGGTGTTCAACCAACGCGTCCGCAACCTGTTCCTCGACCTCAAGGCGGCGTGGAACAACGTGCCGTTCGAGGTCATCAACGACGGCGAAGTGACGGCCCTGGCCGGCTCGATGTCGCTCGGCCGGAACCGCGTTCTGGGCATCTCCCTGGGGACCAGCACGGCCGGCGGCTATGTCAACGCCCAAGGCAATCTGACCTCCTGGCTCAACGAACTGGCCTTCGTGCCGGTGGATTACAACCCGAGCGCGCCCACCGATGAATGGTCGGGCGACTACGGCTGCAACGTCCAGTATCTGTCCCAGCAGTGCGTGGGCCGGTTACTGGGGCCGGCCGGCCTGGAGGTCGAGCCGAAGCTGGCGCTCCCGGAAAAACTCAAGCAGGTGCAGAAGCTCATGAACCGGGGCGATGCTCGCGCCCGGAAGATTTACGAAACCATCGGCACGTATCTCGGCTACGCGGTGGCGCACCTGGCCGATTTCTACGACCTGGAGAACGTCCTGATCCTGGGCCGCGTCACCTCCGGCCCAGGCGGGGACGTCATCCTGGCCGGGGCCAAGGCGGTGCTTGCCGCCGAGTTCCCTGCACTGGCGGCCAAAATCGCGTTTCACATCCCCGATGAGAAAGACAAACGCCACGGCCAGGCCATCGCCGCCGCGGGCCTGCCGGAGGTTCGGGCGGTCGGGTGATCTTTATGTCTCTGCGGCGCGGCCCCAACTGAGCAGTCAGGGCTTGGACCCTGGGCATTGACTTTATGAATCCTTACCAAAAGTTCGTCTCCGAGCACGTCCGGCTGATCGCGGAGGCCAAGAGTTATCCTCTGGGCGAGTTCAGCCCCGCCCCACGGCCCGAGCCGGCCCCCGATGCGCCAAAGGCGTTGTTTTTTGCGCCGCACCCCGATGACGAGTGCATCGTGGGCGGGTTGGCGGTGCGCCTGCTGCGCCAGGCGGGCATGAACGTCATCGATGTGGCCGTGACCCTTGGCAGCAACAAAGAGCGCCAGCCCGGACGCCTGGAGGAACTCCAGAAGGCCTGCCGCTACCTTGGTTTCGGGCTGCTCCTCACCGGCCCAAACGGGCTGGAACGGATCACCCCCAAAACGCGGGCGCAGGACCCCGCGCACTGGAAGGCCTGCGTCAAAGTCGTGGCCGCGATCCTCGCGGGGAATCGGCCGCGCGTCGTGCTGTGCCCCCACGAGCACGACTGGAACAGCACGCACATCGGCACGCACTTCCTGGTGCTCGACGCCCTGAAAGAGATGCCCGCGGGATTCGATTGCTTTGTGGTCGAGACTGAATTCTGGGGCCAGATGAGCGACCCAAACCTGCTGGTGGAAATCAGTGCCGCCGACCTGGCGGATATGATCACCGCCACGACGTTCCATGTCGGCGAAGTGGCTCGCAACCCTTATCACCTCCTGCTGCCGGCCTGGATGCTGGATAACGTGCGCCGGGGCAGCGAGATTGTCGGGGGACAAGGCGGCCAGGCGCCGGACTTTACGTTCGCCGTCCTCTTGCGCCTGCGGAAATGGAGCCAGGGCCGGTTGGCGAGGACCTTCGAGGGCGGCAAGTTTGTCTCCTGCGCCACCGCTATCGGGAGCCTATTCTGATTCCAATTCGCGTTCTTTTCGGCGGCTCATTTGGGCCTTGCCCCGGGCGGGGTTTGGCGCAGAATCGCGGTCGTGAAGACGGTTTTGACCTGGGCCGCAGTCGTGGCGGGAGCGTTGGCCGTCGCGGGAGCAGAGAGCCGGCCGAACATCCTGTTCATCATGAGCGACGATCACGCGGCGCACGCCATCGGCGCGTATGGGAGCCGGCTCAACCGCACGCCGAACCTGGATCGCCTGGCCAGCGGCGGCGTCCGGTTTGCGAACTGTTTTTGCGTCAATTCGATCTGCAGCCCAAGCCGGGCCACCATCCTCACCGGCAAGTACAGCCACCTCAACGGCGTGCCGACTTTCAACCGCTTCGACGGCTCGCAGCCGACGGTGGCCAAGTACCTGCAAGCCGCGGGCTATCACACCGGGATGATCGGCAAGTGGCACCTGGGCAGCGACCCCACCGGGTTCGACGAGTGGACCATCCTGCCCGGCCAGGGCGTCTATTACGACCCGGCCTTCCTCACCCCGGACGGCCGCCGGGTGATCAAGGGGTATGTCACCGATATTATTACCGACCTGGCGCTCGACTTTCTGAAGCGCCGGCCCAAGGACCAGCCGTTTTTTCTCATGTGCCACCACAAGGCCCCGCACCGGCCCTGGGACCCGGATGACCGGCACCGGGCGATGTTCGCCGGCCAAGCAATCCCCGAACCGCCGACCCTCCACGACGATTATGCCACGCGCACCGACGCCATCCGCGAGTGCCAGCAAAAGGTCTTTTACGACCTCACCCGGCGGGACCTCAAGCTGGCGCCGCCGGCGGACCTCAAAGGCCAGGCCCGCGACCAGTGGCTGGGCGTCAAACCCACCCAGGTCCAAATCGAGGCGGACGGCAAGCAGCAGAGCCTGACGGGCGACCGCCTCAAGGCCTGGAAATACCAGCGTTACCTGCAGGACTACCTCGCCTGCGTGCAGTCCATCGATGACAACGTCGGCCGCCTGCTCGATTGGCTGGACCAGAACGGCCTGGGCGCCAATACCGTGGTCATTTACACCAGCGACCAGGGCTTTTTCCTCGGGGACCACGGCCTCTACGACAAGCGGTTCATGTACGAGGCCTCGGTCAGAATGCCGTTGCTGGTCCGGTGGCCGGGCGTGGCCAAGGCCGGCCTGGTGCAGGAGGCCATGGCCATCAATCCCGATTTTGCGCCGACTTTCCTGGAACTGGCCGGATTGAAGACGCCGGACGACATGCAGGGCCGCAGCCTGGCGCCGCTGTTCAAAGGCCAGCACCCGGCCGACTGGCGCACCAGTTTTTACTACCGCTATTACCACGACCCCGGCGACCACAACACCCGCGCCCACTACGGCGTGCGGACGATGACACACAAGCTCATCTATTTCTGGAAGAAGGACCAGTGGGAGATGTACGACCTGGTGAAAGACCCGGATGAACTGCATAATATTTACAGTGACCCGGCGCAACAGGAACTGGCGGCCAAACTCAAGCAGGAACTCTACCGCCTCAAGAAGGAAGTCAAGGACGACGACCAGTATGCTTACGAACAACCACCGCCGGGAGCCGACGGGCAGCCGGGGGGCAGGTGAGTGCCGTTCGCCGTTCGCCGTTCGCCGCTCGCTCCGGAGCCGGGAGCCGACAGGCCGCCGCCGAGGGGCAGTAAGTGAGCGGCTGGGTGTGTGCGTCGGTGACTGAGGGGCGCATCTCAGTTTTTTGCCATCCTAATCTTAATCTTAATCCTAATCTTAATCAAAATGAATCGGCTCTTCGACCATGAGAAACTGGAGGTCTATCAGGAATCGCTGGCCTTCATCGCCTGGCTGGAGCCGCTGCTGCAAAAGCTGCCCAGATCGGTCGCCGTGCGTGACCAATTGGATCGGGCCAGTACCTCCATCGTGCTGAACCTTGCCGAAGGCAACGGCAAGTTCACCGCGCCCGATCGTTGCCGTCCCGCGATGCGGGATGACATTTCGCGCGGGTCGGCTTTGGAGTGTGCCGGGGCGCTGGATGTTCTGGCCTCCCAGGGCCGGTGTGAGTTGAGCGTGGTCGCCTCCGGGAAAGAGCGGCTACGCAGGATTGTCTCCATGCTCGTGGGGTTAATCAAAGCCAATTCTGATTGGCGGTTGCACGAGGGAGATTAGGATTAGGATTAAGATTAGGACGGACCGCCCAAAAAGAGTGAAACGCGCCCATGCCTGAGCCCCGACATTGGCTCTGCCAGAAATCCGAAAGAGCGGCGCTGAGAAACAATCAAACCAGATGAAACGAATGAGAGCTGTCACATTGTCGCTAACAGGCCTGGCCCTGTTATTGAGCCTCGACGCAGGGGCCGAGGGCGGGCGGGAGCGGGCTTTTGACCGGGACTGGCAATTTCTCCGGGCCGAGGCAGCGGGGGCGGAGCGCCCGGACTTTGATGACACCAATTGGCGGACGCTGGACGTGCCGCACGATTGGAGCATCGGAGACCTGCCGCCCTCGGACCAGACCATCCCTGCCTTTGCCGTGGTCGAGGGCAAGTGGCGGTTTCACAAGGGGGACGAGCCGGGCTGGAAGAACCCCGTCTTGAACGACACCGCCTGGCAGGAGGTGGCGCTGCCGGACACTTGGGAGCACCACTCCAACTACACCGAGGACAACGTGTATGGGTGGTTCCGCCGGCATATCCAGTTGCCGGCGTCCGCCGCGGGCAAAGAGGTGGAATTGCTGCTGGGCAAGATCGATGACGTGGACGAGACCTACCTCAATGGCGTGCGCATCGGCGGCCTGGGGTCGTTTCCCCCGGATTTCCGGACCGCCTGGGACCAGGAGCGGCGCTACCGCGTGCCGGCGGGCGTGGTGCGCGGCAATGGCACCGACCTGGTGGCGGTCCGCGTCTTTGACGCCACCGGCAACGGGGGCATTTACGAAGCCGGTTCGCCGGTCGGCCGCGTGGGGCCTTTCGACCCGGGCGCCAGTGCCGGGGGCGCGGCCACCGGACACGTCCTCGGCGGCACGGGCTGGTATCGCAAGCATTTCAGGCTCGACGCCGCCGACAACGGCAAAGTGGTCTCGGTGCGTTTCGACGGCGTGTATATGGATTCAACGGTCTGGCTGAACGGCCAACTGCTGGGCGATCATCCCTACGGCTACACGAGCTTCGCCTATGACCTGACCCCCCATCTGAAGCCCGCCGGCCAGGAGAATGTCCTGGCGGTGCGGGTGCGGAACGAAGGCAAAAACAGCCGCTGGTATTCCGGGTCGGGCATTTACCGGCACGTATGGCTGACCGTGACCGAACCGCTGCACGTGGCCCTCTGGGGCGTCTATGTCACCACGCCGCAGGTGTCCGGGGAGAGGGCGACAGTGAAGGTGGCGACGACGGTTGAAGGGCCTGCCGACTACGCCGCGGCCTCAGTGCGGACACGCCTGGTCGGGCCAAATGGCAAAGTGCTCAAGTCCAGCCAAACACACGCGCACCTGCTCGGCAGGACGAACAGGTATGCCGAGCAGGTTTTCGAGATTGCCTCGCCTCACTTGTGGGCGGTCCAGACGCCCAGTCTTTATCGCGCCGAGGTGGAAGTTGAGGCGGGCGGGAAGGTGCGCGATCGCGCCGCCACGACCTTCGGCATCCGCCGGCTCGAGGTGGACGCCGAGCAGGGTTTGCGTCTCAACGGCAAGCCGCTGAAACTCAAAGGCGGCTGCGTGCACCACGACAACGGGCCGCTCGGTTCGGCGGCGCTCGACCGGGCGGAGGAGCGGCGGGTGGAGTTGCTCAAGGCCAACGGCTACAACGCGATTCGCACGAGCCACAACCCGCCTTCGCCGGCGTTTCTCGACGCCTGTGATCGCCTGGGTGTCCTGGTCATTGATGAGGCCTTCGACCAATGGGCGGAGGCCAAGAACCCGCAGGATTACCACCGGTTCTTCCAGGAGTGGTGCGAGCGCGACATCGCCGCCATGGTCCGCCGCGACCGCAATCACCCCTCGGTCGTGCTCTGGTCCATCGGCAACGAAATCCACGAGCGCTTCAACCGGCCCGACCTGGCCCGGCATTTGCGCCAGGCCGTGCTGGCGGACGACCGGACCCGGCCGATTACGGCGGCCATCTGCGATACCTGGGATTGGCCCGGCCAGGATTGGGACAGGATTTCGGACCCCGCCTTCGAGCATCTGGACATCGGCGGCTACAATTATCTGCCCCACAAATACGAGTCGGACCATGCGCGCCATCCGCAGCGGGTGATGGTCTGCACGGAATCGTTCCCCAATGATGCGTTCAACTGCTGGGCCATGGTCCAGCAGCACCCCTGCGTCATCGGCGATTTCGTCTGGACGGCCCTGGATTACCTGGGCGAAGCGGGGCTGGGCCACGCGGTGCTGGACAACGAGCAGAACCCGCAGCTCATGCCCTGGCCGTGGTTCAACGCCTGGTGCGGCGACCTCGACCTCTGCGGGTTCAAGAAACCCCAGTCGTTCTATCGCGACCTGGTTTGGGGCCGCAGCAAACTCGAATTGGCCGTGCATGTCCCCCTGCCGCCGGGCCGGAGCGAAAAGCTGAGCGGGTGGGGTTGGCCCGACGAACTCCAAAGCTGGTCCTGGCCGGTCGAAGAGGGCCAGCCGATGCAGGTCGCCGTGTACTCGACATGCGAGAAGGTCCGCCTCGAACTCAACGGCAAAAAGGTGGGGGAAAAACCGGTCTCGGGGGGAAGCAAGCTCACGGCCAAATTCGAGGTGCCCTACGCGCCCGGCACCCTGCGCGCGGTGGGCTTGATCAACGGCCAGGAAGTGGCCAGCGTGGCGCTGCGCTCCGCCGGCCCGCCCAGGAAACTGCGCCTGACCGCCGACCGCCCGGAAATCCGGGCCGACCGGGACGATTTGTCATACGTCACCGTCGAGGTCGTTGACGCCGCCGGCCAACGGGTGCCCTATGCGAGCGTGCCGGTGCGCTTCACGGTGTCCGGCGCGGGTGAACTGGCCGCCGTGGGCAGCGGCAACCCCTGCGACCCCGCCAGTTTCAGGAAGCCGGAGCGCCGGACCTTCCAGGGACGTTGCCTGGCCATCCTCCGCCCGGCGGGCGGGCCTGGCAAGATTACCCTCAAAGCCCAGGCCGACGAACTGGCGCCGGCGACCCTGACGGTGCGGACACGGTAACCTCGGGGATGCGCTCCAGCGTTGCGAAGAACGCGTTTGAAAAACCCCCGCGCGCCGGCCGACAAGCAGAAGAAAAGACAAGAAAACTGAAGACATGGAAATGTTTGGGTCTTTCAGTAAGCGCCCCAAAGCGACGCCAACCGCAACGCGGCCGAGCTCCTGGCTCAATGCCAAAATGCCCAGGCCGCCGTTGCCAAAGGCCGCGATAAGCTCCGCGCACAACTCCAGGCGGCCTTGGCATCGGGAACCGAAACGGTTATGTTTGATCTATGCCAAAACTAGAGCGCATCACATGGAACCCCGCCGTCATGGGCGGGAAGCCCTGCATTCGCGGCTTGCGGGTCACTGTCGGCACCATTGTTGGCCTCGTGGCCGCCGGCAGGACCCGCGACGAAATCCTCTGCCTCTATCCGTATTTGGAGGCGGCGGACATCGATGAAGCCCTGGCCTACGCCACCTGGCGGGTCGAAGAGCAGGAGGTCGCCATCGCCGGCTCATGAAACACGTCTATGTTCGCCTGGCCGCGTGCAAGATGATTGGGCAGTTTGAAGAAAAGCGCTTTGCCTGTGCCCGCCTTCCAGTTCGGGTCACCTTTTGAAGCGGTGACTTCCAACGTTTGCTGATAACGCGGCTCCGGCGCAAGGAACCCGGCCCGCACGCCGCAAGTCTTCATTCCATCTGCGAGAGATCGTCAAATATCCGGCGGCAGCCAACCGCATTGAGCATGAGCAGGACGCTGAATAGCGAGTAAAACAGAAAATATCCCCACCGCGTTTTGGCGCGCAGCCCAGCTATGGTAATGGCCACGTAGAAGATCCACAAAACAAGAGCAGGGACGCCCTCTCCCGCCAACCCTACGGTGAAAAAAGGCAGGTAGACGATCGCTGCTGGGCGAATATAGAACCAGGCCGCTACTACGATTGCCCACCACAGCCCGTTCTTGACAGAAGCGCGAAGCGGTTTTTTCCACCAGGCGCAAAACTCAACCAGCTTAAGCCTGCCTTGCTCGTTTTCCACCGCCAATGCCGCTCCGCATTCCCGACACGCAGTCACCTCGTCGGCGTTCTCATGGCCGCAGTAGGCACACTGTTTCACGGCTCCTGAAGTGTGTGAGCGGGGTCGGTCCTATAATCTTTTCATGTAGGCAGAGATTATAGGACCGACCCCAGCATCTATTCACCGAAGAGAAGCCGCCAAAGATCCTTTTTGAAATCTTCCCAGGGTGTCCGAGAATCGATGATGACACATTGGCTGGGCGATACACCCACGAACTCGTTGAGGGCCTCAGGCTTCAGCATAGCGGCAATGTCCGCGAACGGTTTCAGTTGTTCCCCGATTACGTCGTAAGCCGCTGCCAAAGGGGCTGGCCAGGCCTTGAGCAAAGTCCTCGTCAACTGCGTCATTAGCTGATCGTCGGTCATTTCGAATAAGGCCCTCTGCTCAAGGATCTTGTTGCGCTTTATGATGTCGTCGACCGCGATCCGCGTGGTGGGGGAGCGTCTGAGTTCCGCCGAACCTTCCGACATTTTGGTCCTAATCCGCGAAGCGAGTGTCTGCACATTCATAGGCTTGGGCTTTAGTGTGTTGCTCATAATCTACTTGGTGTTTGTGTTACCTAAATGTCAACAATAGGACTATAGGTTTTGGTCCTGGCGAGCGCCTGCACCTTTTGCCAGCCGGGATCGCCGACATACAGCCTGACGATGCAACTGGTGTCGAAGTAGAGCATCAGACGCGGTCCTCCCGATCCTCCGCGATGGCTACAGTGCCGTCAGTGCCTCCCTGCCCAAGCCCGCCGTTCTCTATCAGTTTGCGGATGGCCGCGCTGACGTATTTCCGCCGCGCAAAGTACGGGACTTGGCCCGGCTCGGCCTCCGGCAATATCTTCGCAACGGTCCGGCCGTTGTCCGTCACTCGAATCTCGCCGTGCCGGGAGGCTTCCCGGACCAGCTTTCCTGTCCGGGCGTGGAGTTCTCTAATCGTGATGGTTTTCACGTGTCTCACCGTGACACAGGTTCATCCAGACTGTCAACGGGTTTCAGCACGGTTCTTCGCGGATGCCTCGGCCCCCTGGTTGACCTCCAACACACACGGAACTCGTGGTCGACGGCCGTGAGCCGCGTCCCATGCCGGACAGCGGCCGTGCCGCCGATCAGGATGCACCTGATTTGCGCCTCGCGGAGCCCCGCAAGGAGAGCGCCGAGCGGGCTGCTTGGAGGCTGAGGCGGCATCGTTCTTCAGGGGATTTGGCGAAAAAAAGTGCGTGTTGCCAGCAAAGCGGTCGCATCTGAATGGCAGTTAGTTAAGCCCCGACGCCAAAGGCGTCACTCATACCAGCCCAGGGGCAACGCCCTGGGAAAAAGCAATGCATTTTCATTGCAGGCCAATGGCCTGCTTCATATCTCTATTCCAGAACCGAACTTGCGCCTATGCCCTAAACGCCCAGCCAGGTAGTGCTCCACCTCATCTTCAGCACCAAGGACCGCCAGAGGTGGCTTGATGCCCCCATCCGCCCACGCCTGTACGCTTGCCTTGCAACCACAGGCCGCGACTGCGATTGCCAAGCCTATGTGGATAGAGAACGGTTTTCGCCGTCGCCCTCCACCCAAACCGGACGGGCGGTTCTCCCGCATCCGGCTTTCCAATTCGTGGCCTCTGATGAACTGGCTCAGGCACTCGACTCGAGGCGTTCAGAAGAGTCCCACCAGCCGCGCAGGCTCGCGCCCCGCTCACCTGGATTCCAGGCGGTTCACTGTTGGGTTGGCGTCCGCCCCCAGGCAAGGTGTTTCCTTGCATCCGTGCGCACAGCCTTGCGGCACTACACG
>Ga0187870_1000832_pt1 | contig 31447 bp, 25 predicted proteins | sample June2016WEW_13_1_3_FD_132974 | JGI IMG/M metagenome (GOLD analysis project Ga0187870, IMG submission 132974) | Peatland microbial communities from SPRUCE experiment site at the Marcell Experimental Forest, Minnesota, USA - June2016WEW_13_150 | ecosystem: Environmental > Terrestrial > Soil >... | reverse complement strand
TCTGGGCTGCCGTTCCGGAACAGCTCATACGGAAGAATCCTTCCTTGGGATTGCTTGCTGCAGGGGGGTTCACGTCAGCCATCCCATCCCGGGGGGATGATCTGACAGCCTCCCTGGTGAAGAGCCCGTTTCGCAGGTGCCCCTTGGGACGGCCCGCGATGATCCGTTGGAGGTCCCGCAGAACGGGCGAGAGCGGCTCAGGACCCACGAACGGTACGGATTGGGCATACGCGGCTGCTGGAAGGAGTGCAATCCGTCATCGGGGAGGATTTCCGCGTATGGGCAACCCAAATCCCCGTCTGCACGCAAGACAAGATCAGGGCGTGCAGACTGTCTGCACTAAATCGGCCCACTCAGTCATATATCATACTGACACTCCTATTTCCGCGGCGTTAACTGTCTGCCGACATCCTGACGAACCGATGGCTCCGAAACGCCGGCCCGGTTGCTGCAGAAGATGAGCCCCTCCACTCCCGTTGGCGTGGGCACCCAGTGCGGTCCATGGCGCAAGGCCCCACCTATGTCCGCCCGTGCGCTCCATCCGCTCCAGGGCCAGGTCCCACAGGGCCGGACTCCGCTGCGCCCGGAAGCGGTGTTCCCACCGCGTCACCTCCGCCGGCGTCAACTCGGCCGTCAGGCGATGCTGCCCCCGCGCTATCGCTTCCTGGTGCCTCCCCGCCAGTGGGACCCAGAATTTCATCCACCCGTGGGGCGAGCAGGGCATGTATCTTTTTGTACGCAAGGACTACCCTATATGCCTCAGCCGGCTCAATGATCCCAATCCCCGGCAAATCCAGCTTCACCTGCTGCGGGGCGGCCTTCATTTCCCCAGTCTTTAACTGAATCGCAAGTTCCTTGTCGAGCAAATCCGACAGGAGCTTGATATCGTCGGCCGTCGTCGCCAGGGTGAGACCGCCCATCATGCCTTCCATTTTGAGGGCTTTTCTGACACGCGCGTACTGGACCCGCGTTACCCACCGCAATCGTTTAAGCGCCGGCTGCCCCTCGATCGGTTCCTCGGCCTCGTCTACCTTTTCCTCTTCGAGCTGATCAGCGTAATGCGGCCAGCCCATTGCGTCACGGAACCTGGTCAGGTACAGTCGGACGCTCTCTGGATTAAGATGAGCACAGAAACCCTCCTGAACCAATCCTCTAGCAATAGCCGAGATCTGCTCCGGCACCTGCAACGCCTCAACCACACGGGCGAACTTTTCGTCAGAAACGTCGTGAAATCGAGAGCGCCATCTCGCAAAAACACGGGCACGCGTTATTTCTTCCATAGTTAGCACTGGTTCGGGCACCTGTTCGGGGGGTTCGTTTGGGGGGTGAACTGCCTCCGAACCACTTCCGAACCCTGCCCGAACCTCACCCCGAACCTCACCGACTGAACCTGGTCCCGGCTCTGGCAGCACTCCATCTCCAGGTTCCCTTGCGCGACCATTATCCGCGTCTCTGTTGTCGACCATCGGCCTTGCCTCCTCCCTCTGTATCCACCGGGTGTAGAGCTGCCCCTCTCTGCACAGGGAGCCCTTGTCCCGGTGGGACTTCCCGATCGCATTCCCCGTCGCTCATGCTTCGCCATGTCACCCATCCCTTTCCTTTTTCCCTCACAGCAAGGTTCCATTCCACAATTCGAGCCTCTGGGGACGGCGTGGAACCGGGCGCCCACGTGGATCACCGAGCTGCGCGAGACATGTCTCACCCTGTGCCTTCATCCCTGCATGAACTTTCCCCCGGGAGCTGCTTCCGCGGCCCGCGTCACCGCGTGTCCGGGGAAGCCTCCTGCGTCTCCCGCCGCGCCCAAAACTCCTCCAGCGCGAGCCGGATGAGCGCCGTGCAGGACGCCCGGCCATTCGTCCGATGAGATTCGGCGTAGCGCCGGATCCGCCGCCACTCGTCTTCTCTCAGCACGATATTCAACGTGGGCATGGGGGCCTCCTGTGTGTAAGTGAAAGAGATTTCCCACCCTCATACCCTTATTTTAGTATGATTAACGCGCTGCGTCAACCATTTGTTAGGCGCTGAAAAGTTTCTGCACTAGCGTGCAGACGTCTGCACTAAATCGGCCTACTAAATCATGTATAATACTGACACTCCTATTTCCCCGGTGTGGTGCGCAAAAACTCCGTCCTGACTCTCCTTATGCTTCCCACCCCCTTGATTTGATTACCACTCTCCAGCTCCTCATCTTGAGAATGGTATCGGTGCCCCGTCAGGGGTCCGTCCCCGGGTACCAGTTGAATCTATGGGATAGGCAGCTAGCTCACTGGAGCATCGCCCCTCGCGTCTCTCGAGCCGATGTCGGCACCATCCCAGCGCCGGCGTCACTGTCCCAGGACTTCCCGCAAACGACGGCGCAGGACCCGAGCACCAAGTGCTCGAATCAGCCGATTGCCACATTGCCCGCTTTCGGCCGCCTGTCGCTGCGTCTGTGGCGTCTATTTGCCCCGATCTCTCCAGGAGGCACCCAATTGTGACCTTAATTTCCTCATTCGCGGACGGCCGCCCCGGGCCGTGCCGGTCCACAAGGCTCAAGTTCGGATGGATCGCCCCACTTGGGAGGCATTGGAGCGTGCCGTACAGCGGGAGGGCAAGGCCGCCAGCGAGGTCCTCCGGGAATGTGCGGAGCGTTTCATTCGGAAAATTGAGAGAGCGTAGCCAGGACGAATCTTGAGACTGTACTTGATGGATTATGAGACGTTGCTTGGAAGGGAAAGCGGAAGAAAACGAGCCGACTCTCCTAAGTCTTCGATTCCACAACGGAGAATCGGCTTTTTCATGAGAAATAAGCCGGAGAGGGCCTGTAAGCCGGATTCTGTACTGGGTCTGCGGAGCCGCTCTGGGCGCGGCTTCGCGGGATGCATTAGGCTATTGATTTCCAGTGTCACAGAATCCCTCGGCTATCACCATCCTTAACAGCGCGGACAAGCTGCGAAGCTGGCGGTCCTCGTTGTCGGGGCGGGCTTCGTCAGCTCGATCCGCTTCTTTTCCAGCTCGCCAGCTACGAACCACCTCGTTCGTCACTTGGTGAGATTCACGGGAAGGATCTCAAGATGTGCTCCGGCCTGGTCAACCGATTCGACCCTCGCCTTCAGGACGGTCATCGAAACCACGCATGAGTCTGCCCCCTTTGCCTCGGAAAAGACCGTCTTGTTGAGCGCGTCCAGAAGCCGCTTCAGAAGGTTGTCAAGGTCTGGACCGTATGGATAATCGGCCGGGAACTTGTCTGGTGGCAGGAGAAACGTGACCTTGACAACGCAGGCTTCCTTGACACGAGGCAGAGCACCCGTTTGCTCGACGATCACTTTAGACCAGCGCGCGGGCGCCTGCCTGTCGCCGCGCAGCTTGCTCTTCGCATACGGGATCCCCTTGATCAGTACGTTTATGTAGCCCACGATCTCTCCCTCGTTGCGATGCTAGGCAGCGCTCCGCATCCCGCAGATCCACTATGGGTGCGGCTTCGCGGGGTTGAGGATGGTCTTGACTTCCTGTGTCACAGACTCCCTCGCCTCCCGCCACGCCTTAAGCCGGGCCATGGCTCTTTCCAGATCCCGCCCCGTGACCCGCACATACCGCTGAGTCGTGGACAGGTCCTCATGCCCCATGAGGGCCTGTAGGTCCGTCGCCGGGATTCCGGCGGAAGCGGCCTCGGTCCCGAAGGTGTGGCGCAACTGGTGCGCCGTGAAGCGCGGCAGCCCCGCCCGGAGAGAAAGCCGGTCCAGGGCCCGCCCAATGACTTGGCGGCTCAGCCGGGGACCCCTCCGGCCCGGGAACAGGGCACCAGGGGCCTCACCCCGCACGAGGCACCAATCGGTCAGGGCCTCCCCCAAGGTTGGGTCCATGGGGATCGTGCGCTCTGCGCCACCCTTCCCCCGGCGCACGGTCAAACAGCCCAACAGAAAGTCCACGTCCCCCAGGTCCAGGTTGATGACTTCGCCGATGCGCAGTCCAGCGTACCGGAAGCAGCACACGATGGCCCGATCACGGGGGAGCAACTCCAGACGCAGCAGACGGTCAACCAGTTCGCTCGGCACGGCGCGAGGCAGACCGCGCGGCCGCTTGGGTCGGGGGATCATGTCAAAGGGGTTGCTCGGGATCTCCCTCCGCTTCACGAGCCACGTGCAGAACCCGGCCACGGTCGTGACGCGGCGGGCGATCCCAGCGGGACTGTGGCCCGTGCGAAGGCGCTGGTTCGGGTCCCGCCGCTTCGCCAGCCATGCAGGAAACCGGCTGGCTGCCTTCTCCGTGATTGCCCGCGTGTCGTCCCTACCAAGGAAATCAAGGAAGATACGGAAATCTGATTCGTAAGCCGCGATGGTCAAGGGCGAGCGACCGATGGCCTTGAGGTCCAACAGGTACCGCTGGTGCAGCTTCGAGAGGCGCATCGGTTCCCTTTGGCGCTTAACGCCCTTCCTGAGAGCATCTTGTATCGCATCCGAGGGAGCGATGGCAAGAGAAACCTTGGCGACCGAAGAGGAATCTGGCGTGTCTGCTTGGCGGGGAGCCATCGGGGCGTCGGGTTGGCTCATGGGGGCGGCCTCGGGCTGGGCAGGCTAGGGCCGGAGGTCTTATCTCTGATGGCCCAGCGCATGCCAGGTGGTTGGAGGGGGAGGAAATCGGCGGGAGGTGGCGAGCGGTGCTCCTCTCAGATATTCGGCCACTCCTCGTAGTCAGTGAAGTACAGGTTCACATGGTGGCGGATGGGGTCGATGGCAACCCTCTGCCCCCCCACACGTACCGCCGTGATACCGGTAATGATGGCGCGGAGCCTGGCGGCGATCTCGGGCTCGGGGGAAACCCAAACCACGCGGGCTACGGTGCCAGCCTTGATGGCTCTGAGGTATCCGGCAAGGACGCGCTCGTATCGCTTGACGGTCTTCATAAGGCGCTCGCACTCGATGGCGGTGCAGCGTCCGAGGGGATCCGTCACGATCGCGTCTGGTCGCTTGCCCTCCTTCCCGACATCGCCGATGCGGTTCCCATCGGTCCAATCCTTCCACCCCGCGGCTTCCGCTCGGAGCCGAAGGCGCTGGAGGTCAAGCTGGTGCCGGGCGGTCTGCTCGGAGATCCGGGACGGCTCGAAGTAGGCTGGAAGGGGGGCCTCCGTCCCAAGGTGGAAGGCGCAGGCCTGGCCGTGAGGGGTGATCCCCCAGAGGGTGACGGGTCCGCCCAGGGCGTCGAGGGTGTGCCGACGGATGAGGCCGGCTTCTTCGAAAACGACCAAGCTCTTGTGGGCGGCCTGCCGGGAGTTCAGCCCCATGACCACTTGGAGAATGTCTTGCGTGGACCAGAGGTGCTGACGGAGGAAGCGCAGAGCGGCGCGCCGCTTGGCCTCGCGGCGCTCGGCGCGGGCCTCGGCAGAGATCAGGAGATTCTCTCGGGAAGGCATTAGATCAATTCCTCAGCGGGCCTCGGGGCCTCCTCGGCGGGGGCGGCGACGACCTCCGGCCGAGGAGAGGCGGGAAGGGGGTGCACGCTGACTTGGGTCGCGAGGCCAGCGCCCATGAGGACGGCGGTGAGCGGCGGAAGCGCGGTCAACGTGTTCTCGTCGTACAGCGGCCGCTGCTGCTCGGTCCAGGATCCCCAGTGGGGCGAGGCGAGAAGGCCCTTGTCGAGGCGCTCGGTGTAGGCAGGAATGGAGCCCGACAGGCGCGCGCCCCAGCGGGCGGTGTCGGGATCGTTGGTCTTGTAGAACAGCTTCAGGCCGGTATTGACGAGCACCGCGCCCTCAACGGCCTTGGGGTCGAGGTCGCCGCAATCCCGGAGGTCGCCGAGAGACTGGTGCGCGATGATGAGGTGACAACAGCGGTCGGCCGCAGTGCCAAGGGCGCGAAGAGCCGCCGGGGAGAGCAAGTACTTGAACTCATCTAAGAAGAGCGCGATCCAGGCAGGATGCTCCTGGAGCCCGTGACGGTCGATCAGCTGGAAGAGGCGGAGAAGGATTATCTTTTGCAGGCGGATGGTGCTGTCGTGGCGTGTGCTGCCCACGATGTAGAGGACGCTCGGGCGGCCGACGACCTCGGCGAGGTTCAACCCCTGGCGCGTCTGGATCGCCGGGTGGGCGGCGAGTTCCTCGAGGTCCGCCCAGAACTTCACGGCGCCGGTGATGGTCTCGTCGGCGGCCCCGAAGCACACCATGTCGGCGATGGTGGCTGCGCCCGACCGGGCGAGCGTCCGGGCTGCCGCGCGGTCCTTGACGCGGTACACGTCCGCCATGTCCCCTTTGGATCCCAGGTCGAAGCATGAGATGAAGAGCTCCTCAATCTCGTCCGGTCTGCACCCGGCCAGGAGCGAAAGCTGCGGGGGCTGATCGGGTCGAAGGTCTAGAAAGTGGAACGGGACCCCGGCCCGCTCGGCGGAGGCCTTCATGACACCCGGGGCGTGCCGATCGTTCTTCGGGTCGAGCACGATCACACACTCGCCGAGGCGCGCGTACTGCTCCAGGAGAAGTGTCGCGGCGACGGTCTTGCCTTGCCGTGTCTCCCCAAGCAACTGCACGTGCTTCCGCGCGTCTGCGAGGCTGATGTGGTGGGGGTGGCGCTCGCGCGTGAGGCCCACGAAAATGCCCTGCGGTCGCCGTCGGCGCAGGAGTTCAGCGAGGATGCCCCGCTTCGGGTTGATGTTGATATACTTCAACGGGTCGAACTCGATCGTGTCGCCGATCTCCTGACGCACGGTACGGGCGTCGGTCATCCGGTCGTCGGGGGTTCGCGGATCGGCGCAGACCCCCCAACCGACGACCTGACCGATGAGAAGGGCCGCGCCAAGCGCGACAGGGTAGCCGGTCCCAAAGGCCGAGCAGAGGACGTAGACGAGCGAGGCGACGGCGAGACAGGCAAGAAGACCGACCGCGTAGCGCGCCAAGGACCGGCTCCCCGTCACAAGCATATGGAGGGCAAGGACGACGAAGGTCGCAGCGAGGAACGCCCACCAGAGCCACAAGACGAAGCCCGTGTCGCTCCCCAGATAGGCCGAAGCCTCGGCGATGTACCGCTCGCCCGCGCGCCGAGTCGGCCCGTGAAGAGAGAAGCTGTACCACAGGGCCTCGGGGAACCCGCGAAGAACGTCCCGCAGATCATCTGAAAGGACGGGAACGCTGAGGCACAGGGTAACAATCCAGGCGACAAGTTGCGAGGCGGTGGTCAGGAGGGCGAGCTGGAGGGGCGTCATTCGGTTTCGCATGGCTGGGTCACATATCACCGTGGCGGTAGGCAAGATGGTCGAGGGCGGCGCGCACTTCGCCCTTGCTCATGGCACTCCACAAGGGCCTACGGCATCGCGGATACCCCTGGGACACGAGAGGCATACACCACAGCTTCGGCCATGATCCGGTGCATTTCCCGAACGAGCTGTTCAGGGGGTGGCGGCTGATTCGCGGGGTCCCAGGCCGCGTTCTCGTAGCGCCCCTCTTGTGGGTTCCACGCCATTCGGACGCGCAGGAATTGCTCCTCGCCGGTGAGAGAGTGTCGCAGCGGGCGATAGTCGTACCAGACGAGGTCTCGCGGATTCAGGTGCCGGTAGTAGCGGTCCCACACCTCGGTGGCCAGCTCTTCGTACATGTTTGTGACGCTAGTCCTCGACCGCTCGAGGTAGCAGGTGGTGAGCGCCACGAGGGTACCGAGACGCACGACCACGCATTTCGACAGGCCCGCGTACCCAGTGAAGAACAGCGTCGATGGATGGGTGCCAACCAGGTCTTCCGGAAACACGCGAATCACCCGGTGCCGCGGGACAAAGGTGGGCGTGCCTGGGATCGGAGCCGATATGAGCCCCATCTGGCAGCACAGCTCCCGGACACACGCGAGAATTCTTCTCATCCGGTGCCTCCTTCCCCATACGCCGGAGCTCAACCCACTGATTGCCGCCATCACCTGATCCCCGGAGATCGAATCACCGGCACTCTCATCTCCCTCGGCGAGCCGATTCTAGCGAACTCGGCGGAGATGTCAAGCTATTTATTATATAACCCTTTGTACAATAAACGTTTGTTGCAGAATATCATTGACTTCTCGCCCGGCTTTTCCTAGACTTCCATCAGGCAATCGGTCTCGACGACTCCGAGCGGTCGCCCAGGATGGGAGGCGAAGTCATGGAACAACCACGGGCGTCAGCCCCCGTACCAGCGCCGCCCGCGCCTCGCCGGCGCGGCTCCCGCATCAACCAAGCAGGGCTTGGTTCCCAACTCGTCCGGCTCTACAACGCGACCAAGGAAGAGGTAGACGAGCTGATGTACGGACAGGCGAAAGGGCTACAGCAGAAGTTGGAGAAGGCGGTGTTTACGCGGCTGCCGGGAGGTTGGCGGACGGTTGACCTCCACGTGGCGCATTTCCGTGAGGTCGTTGATCGCTGGTTGGCCGGCAAGCTCACGCGGGAGGACCACTGGGCCATCGCCGTCTTCGTCCTGAACCACCGTGGGCCGGACTCCTATGAGGGCCGGACGTTTACGCGTATCCATCCGGGCTTCATCCGTCGATTCCTCCTGCGGCAATTCAAGAAGAATCCCCTGGAGCCGCTGACCGCGGCCTACTGGGAGTTGCACCTGTTCATTACCGCAGAGGGGGAAGGCCGACGGCTGTTCCCGCCTCGGCGCTGCGAGTGGTGCGGGCGGCTCTACCTTCCGATCCGACAGACCCTGCAAAAGACCTGCTCCCCGAAATGCGGCAAGGAAATGCGGTACCGACTGTGGCTGGAACGGCAGGATCCGAGTCGGGCGAAAAAACAAGTGCTGGAAAGCGCCAGGGCGTCGGAGCCAACGTATCCGGGGCGGCGCTAATGGAGGCCGCAGGATTCGACAGACGTATTCTTTTCCCTTAGGGCCATTCCCAACTTCCCCGAGGTATCGGATGCTGAAGGGAAATCGAAATGTCCGAGAACCCTCGGGAGCGCCCCGCCCCAGCGGGGCCGACCGAGGGTGGGGGGGCGCCGCCAGCGGGCCGCCGGCAGGCCCGCAGCGCGGGCCGTCGCCGAGCGGCAGGCGGCCCAAGCCGCCGACGCTGTGCGGGGGGCGAAGCCCCCGCCCGTCGAGCCCCGCAGGGGCGCGACCCCGGCTTTGGGGTCGGACGCTGCCGGACGCGGAGCGGGCGGCAGGGTCCGAGTCGCGCGTCCAGCGCGACCAAGCCGAGGCGGTGCCCGACGCGACAGCGGTGGGCCGAGGCGGACGGGCGAAGCCGGTCCGCCGAGAGCTTCGGCGCAGCCCGGCAAAGCCGGGGTCGCGCGCCGGAGGCGCGAGACGGGCGCGATCAGACGGGGACGAAGCGCACCCTAGTGCGCAGCCGAGACGAAGCCCGTGCGTCCAGCACGGGGGCGGCGTTAGCCGCCTCTCGGCGGTTCGTCCCCATCCACTGTCGCGAGCATCTGCTCGCGACCGCGCCCCGATGACGGGCCTCGATGACAGCGGCGAATCGACGCAGTCATCGGGGGCCGTCATCCGACCGGCCCACTAGGCGGCGCAGGCCCGCCGCAACGTGGGTCGGTCGTTCGCGGAGCACACGGCTCCGCGAAGACCCGCCAAAGGCGGGTTCGCCGCCCTTGACGGGCGGCGGCACTCGAGAAAAGACAACACCTGAGCATGTAGATGGGTGGGCTCGCGCGTGGCACGATGCCCCCGCCCAGCCCACTCATGCCGCCTCTCGTCCCACCTGCGCCCCCGCTGCTCCCACATGTCGAAGCCAATCAAGAGTCATCGCCACGGCCCTCCGGGTGCCCAGCTCCCCGGCATCGGAACGCCTTGGCGGATGTCATCCAGGATCGGCAGGAGAAATGCCCTGAGAACCCGCAGGATTTCCATGCCAACGTCCGGACCGACCTCAACCCCCGCCCGCCGCGCGAAGGCGCGGATCTGCGCCGGCCGCGACGGGTTGTCCCAGTATGCGGCGGTCAGCCCAAACGGATCGTCCGGGGGCACGGGTGTACGGCGCCTCTCGAATGTCCGGCGGACAGCTTCGGCAAGCGTCGGCCTGTTGAACTCGAAGCGCTCGGCCAGGTGCCGGATGTCGAAAAAGTCTTTGATGCGGCTGTTCCGATCTCCCAGGACCACGATTGCCTCCAGTTTCTCGGCAATCACGGACTCCCATGCGTAGATCAGCACCTCAGGGGCGGGGAAGCCCAGAAGGGCCGGGACCGCCTGGCGCTGCGGCGGGGGCCAGAGCGCGTCCGCCACGCCGATGTCAACCTGAAGCAGCACCTTCGCGTTGCCACACCGGGCCAGCACCCTAACGCGCGTCCCTGCGTACTCGTCCTCGGGGCGGATCGCTTCGAGACGGATCGAGGCGGGGTCGAAGGTGATGCCATCCGGGTCCACGGCTGTCGCGCAGATTCGCCCGACATCCGCTCGGATCGCATCGGCAGAGCCTTCGCCTTGGCGGAGCAGATCGAGGTCGCGGGTGGCCCGATAGGGATGGTCGGAACTGACCCGCAGCAGCGTCGCGCCCTTCAGCACGAATCGGTCACGGACCCCTGAGACGCCGAGCCGGTAGAGAAACCGCTCACCGACAAAGGCGGAGAGGAGCACCTGATAGTCGTCTCCGGTTTGCTTGGCCCGGTCGAGGAGACGCGCCAGAATGGACGCGGAGATGTTCCGGATCTGCTTGGGGCTCACGCGATCGCGTCCAGGTACGGCTGCATCACCCGCTCGACCCGGCAGACCCGGGCGAAGCGGGCGAGATCCCCGGCGCCGCCCCGATGCCGGCGGGTGAAGTCCTTGAGTGCCTCCACCGCCACGTCAATGCCGACCTTGTTGCGATACTTGAAACAGTCGGCCACCGTCTTGGCGGCCGAATAGATGCGAACCGGGACGCCCTCGATGGTGTGCGTCTCGATCCCCTGCGTCAGGGCCCCGCCGGAGAAGCGGGCAATGCGAAGGCGCGGATAGTCCAGGTGCGGGCGGCGGGCCTTTTCCGGGAGGGCGATCCATACCGCGGGAGGCAGTTGAGTCGTCAGCTCGTGGAACCGCAGCGCGGTCAGCAGGCACAGTACTCCAGTCGGGATGCGCTTCGCGACCTGCGCTAGCGTATGGTCGGCCGTGGCCGGATGGTCGCTCGCGACATAGATGCCACGGGCGCGGCGCTCGACCAGCCCCTTCTTGGCGAGCCGGTACAGCCGCGCCCTCGGGATCCCTTGGGCCTCCAGGTCCGCCGGGCGCACGATGCCGTGCTGCCTGACTAGCCTGAGAATCTCGCGTTCTGTGCTGGGAGTTGCCATGGGATGTATGATACAACACGTCGGGACATACAGGCAAGTCCCGACGATTTGGAACCTCGTGATTTGCAGCAAGACGCCAGCCCGTAGCCCTCCTACTACGGAGCCGTGCGGGAGTTGGGACTCCCCCGGCACCCTCGTGGCCGCCAGACTCAGCCTGACGAGTAATCGTGGCATGAGCCGAGAACGCCACGCAATCCAGGGATTCTCACCCACCCCGCTCCTCCCTGGTTCAATCCGGTTCACATCCCTCCCACCAAAGGTCCTGTATTCTCAGCCCCGCGTGTTACTGTGACGGGGGGCGTTTGCTGTTGACATTCCGTCAGCCCCTCGTTACGCTCAGCTCCGGGCGCCTCACGAAATAGGAAGAGGAAAAGCCATGCCACATGAGGGCCGTCTTGCCATCACCCGGTTTGATCCGGAGAGGGATACTTACAGCGTCAGCTTTGCCCCCGATCAACGCGAACAACCAGGAGCCGGAGCAGTGGGATATGATGTGATTCGCGGTCTGGATGGCGTCAGGGAGTACCTACTGAGGCAGAACAAAGACGAGGACACAATAAAGAACGCATTGCAGGAGCTTCGGCAGAATGGGAGGTGCTATATTCCCCACGTAAGCTCGGATTGCTAGTGGCCGCCCTACAGAGGGGCGTCGGATTACTTATCCGTCGCTCAATAATGGACTACGAAATTTACTCCCGTGACTACCTGATACGCGCGCGCCAGCGGTTACGCGAGGGTACCAAAGAGGCGCTTTTCTACGCTGCCCTCGAGCTCAGGTTCGGCATAGAGCAGCGAATGACCCAGTATCTGCAGGCATGGCAACATACATCGAAGAGCAAGAAAGCGGGGTGGCGGATCGCAGAGCTGGCGAGGGGGGTAGAACAGGCATTTCGCCTAGGAAACAAGATCGTTAGATTCGCCGTGCACCATATCGACTCGCGCGCTTTGCTCGCAGTCTTCTATTACACACCCGTCACGCCTACGCTTCAAAGGCATGGCGAAAGGCTCGGTAATTATCTGCACTCGATGAAAAGCTTTCGAAAAGGGGACGACCCCTGGTGGAGGGAATTCCGCGAGGATCTCGAAATGATCGCAGGGCAACTCGAATTGGCTAATCGAGGCACGCTTCTAGGTCCACCCTTAATGAAGGGCCGCACGGGTCTTGTTGAATGGCATCTTGAAGCGCCACCCGGTACGAATCCGAAGGCAGTGTTACAGACGATTCGAGGGTCCAAACGTTTCATCTTCGATGTCTCTTATTTGGACAGGCTCCCCACGCTGCTGGAGGCAGAGGCGCAGGTGTGGAATCTCGGCAGTTGACTGCTTGCTCCACCATGTAACGACTCCCAGCGTGGGTCGCCTGCCCCGTTAACCCTTCAGTCGAGCGAAAGCCTCTCCTCCCAGTGCCCAGATTCGCCCTAGCGTGCTTGAAGAACAGAACTTGTTGCGATTGAGTCAAGTTTGGATCGCAAATTCAAACCTCCCCCTTTCGCCCAAGAGAGGGGGACGGCATCGGCACGTGAATTCGCAGCCGCCGATCGATTGGCCCGGGGCTCGTTGGGGCAGCAGTTGGCTGTGAAGCCCGTCTCCCGGAGCGGGAGGACGACCAAGGATATGAGCCGCCAGGAAGTCGGCCCTGAGCTCCATCGGACGGTGCACATCAGATATGATCCGAGTTCGGGTGGTCTGTCAAGGGCTCGCCCCTTGACCTGTTGTTGCCTGCCTCGTCGGTCTGAGGCGGAGCCTCGCTAGCCGTTACACAAAGGTGTTGAAAACCTGAGACATGATCGGATGTCAGCGAATAAGAGGAAGATCACGGTTCGATTTTTTTGTTGCGATGGGACAGTACCGCGCTTATCTTGTAAAGAAAAAGCATGGCAGGCTTCGGTTGAGTGGCCGACCGCATACCCCCTGAAACAGTGCCGCTGACAGCCAGTCCTTCAACAACTGAGGAGAGGAGGTCTCTGATGCCGAAGTACAATCCCGAACTCATTGGGGATCTTGAGTGGCTGGGGGAGTTCAACGGACGAAGTATCAGTGCCGTCGTTTACCGGGATGGTAACATCATACTTTTGGACCTGGACTACGCCCGGGACTACGAGCGGGAGTACTACGCGCCTGGTTACGGCGAGGATGGGTAGCCGATGCCCATCCGGTAGCCCTGGCGCGACTGGGCGCTCAGGCTCCCCCCCGCTAGAAAAGAGGAACGCGAGGGGGAAGCAAAATGTCTTCGGCCTACGAGAAGTCGCTCAGTACCCCAGGATTAAACAGGTCGAAAGAAGCGACCTCAATCACGGAGAAGCCGGAGTGAACTGTCCGGAATGCGGATCGCCAAATCGAGCGGACAACGCGATGTGCGTGAATTGCGGCAAGCAATTTCCTCAAACCGTTCCGCCGGGCACAAGAACCCAGGGACGGCACGAGTCGCGCTCACCAAGACCCCATCGAGACGGGTCTCGCAAACGACCGCCTAGAAGCACTCGGCGGTCCTCCAGGTAGAAAAGATTTCGCCTATGGGCGCTACCAGTGCTCGCCATCTCGCTGCCGGCCGCGATCATTAAGCCTTCAGACGATCGAAACCCTCTCCATCCTGTGCCCAGATTTTTTCTCATTGGGGAATCATCCAGAGCTATGCAGAGGCACCGACCATCACCTGAGAAGTCCCACAAAAAGGCGCGAGGCCATCAAGTAGAAGACAACCGCTGCAATTGCGACCGCAATTGCAAAGACCCAGCCCCCAAGTGAGCGAAGAGCCGATGAGATCCTTTGAAGCTCACCTCGCACTTCCTCTCGGAATTCGCCCATTGGAGTCTTTCGCTCGCCCTTGCTCATCGTCGCCAGCGCGATCAGTTGGCACGAGGGATCAGAGTCCTCCTTTCCCAGCTTCAGAGTTTCCGTGTCCTGGTAGTCGCAGCCGGAGAGGATTGCACACCGGAGGGATGGTTTGTTGCAGCCTTGGTACGTCTTAGCCTTTGTCGAATCGTCGGCGTCAACATAGGTGTAAATTGCCTTTGGTATCCCACTCTCGACCGGCCAGCTTGCGGCAAGCTCCCAAATGCGCCAGGAAGGAAAGGTCGCGGTCATCAGTTCCGCGAAGCTTTCATTGGTGAGGTACGCCAGAACCAACTCCTTACGCTCCTCCGGACTTATGGCAAGCTCTTTCTCCTCGTAATCAAAGAGCTTCTCGATGAATTCTGTAGGTACCATCGGGTTCCGAACCATCGCCAGGTGCTCGAAATGGCTGGACTCCTGAAACTGCTCCTGAAACTTAGACCTGAGTAGCCAATTGCTCGCGTTCTCGAACGAGCAGGCGCGGACGAACGGATCTGGGTCATTCCAGAGGCGCTCTTCTAGATTCCGCTCCGGGAGGCTGTCTATCGTCTCCCATGCCCGGACCAATGTTTCGTCATCACCACCGTCTACGCGACGCCGCTCGCGGTAATCGAGGTCTCTACCATTGCGGGCGATCCACGCCCTCACCTGCGGATTCGGGTCCTCGACAACGCGGAGAGCGAACTCGTAGGGGAGCCGGTCAGTTCCCCTGTAGAGTTTTCGTAGGAGACGGATGCGGCCAGTAACGTCAGATGCCTCGTATTCCCGCCCCACCTCCTCCAAGGTGTAGGCGTCAAGGATGCCGTACCTCGTCAGCCTGTTCATGGTCCTCCCTCCTGAGGTGAGGCTTTGAGCGACGGGCGAGCAAATCCATTCTCAAGTGGTTCTCCTTGATCGGGCCGGTGAGGTTCGTGGGCGGGTTATGGTCGGAGACTATCAGTTGCTCCATGAAGCCGTCAAGTGCGGCCACAGGTCCATCACAGACTGCGCTGGGTTCCCCGTTCAGCAGGGATTCTGCCGGTCAAATTTCCACGATCTTCAGGGAGCGGCTACCCTGGTATGGACTCCGCCCTCAGGCGTGTCCCGACTTACCCTTATACACCGGCTTCGCCTCGGAAACATAATCGCCTCTTTCCAGTGCCCAGATTCGCGCTAGGCGTTGCACAAAGGTGTTGATACTCGAGACTGTCAAGAGGTGTGGTCTGGGGATTTTCGCAATCAGTATCACAGGTTACATCGCTCGCGTGCGACGGGAAAACTGCGGAGGATTTTTCCCCTGAGTGGCCGTTCCCCTATTGGCAAGCAAATCGTGGGCTTACCCGCGAATCGCAGGTCAAGATCAACACCTTTGTGCAACGGCTAGAGATTCGCCCCGCTTGGGGAATCGGGAAGGGCTCGAACCCCACACCTCCCCCCCAAAGAGCCCATAGACAGCAAGGCCAGCGAAGCTCCACAGCCTCACCGGCCATCCTGTTCGTCGTAGCAATTGTCACAGAATCCAAGGATTCTGTGACACCCCCCAAAAACGCCCCTAAACCATTGCTAAGTATGCGAAAAGACCGGAGAGGGCCTGTAAGCCGGATTCTGTGACGCCCCGTGAGGGGCCGGTGATCATTTCTCTCGATCCCGCATTGCTGCGGGACTCTAGCGGCCAACCCGGGAGTCTCGGACGGGCCATCCTACGACCTCGCCTTTCGGCGGGGACGCTCCCCTATTTGGCCTTGCTCCGGGTGGGGTTTGCCGTGCCAGCCCTGTCACCAGGGCCGCGGTGCGCTCTTACCGCACCTTTTCACCCTTACCTCGCCTCGCGGTCCTTTCGGGCCGCTCCGCGGGGCGGTGTGTTTTCTGTGGCACTTTCCCTGGGGTCACCCCCGGTCGGCGTTACCGACCACCCTGCCCTGCGGAGTCCGGACTTTCCTCTGCCCCCGCCTTGCGGCGAAGACAGCGACCACCCGGCCCTCTCCGGCCAAGGTCAGCATACTCCAACCCGATGACCGTTTCAAGAAATCCCCATGCCCACTTTGACCCCATTGCGGGCGCATGGTAGATTCCTGCGCAAGATGATCCCCACGCAAGATCCGAATCCGCGCGCCTGCCGTGTGATCGTTCGCGGAGGCAACGACATCGCCTCGGCGGTGGCCCACCGGCTGTTCACGGCTGGCTTTCCCGTGGTGATCCTCGAGGCGGAGCAGCCGCTCACCGTGCGCCGAGGGATGGCGTACGCCTCCGCGGTCTACGAGAGGCGCATCACGCTGGACGGGGTGACGGCAAAGCATGCCCCGACAGTCGAGCGAGCACTGGATCTTCTCAAGTCCCGTGCGGCGATCCCGGTTGTGGGCACAGGGGACGAAGCGGTCCTTGCCGTCCTTCAGCCTCGGGTCATCGTGGACGCCCGCCTGCACAAGAAAGAGCGAAGCGCCTCCCGGATCACTGATGCTCCGCTCGTCATCGGTCTGGGGCCCGGTTTCGCCGCCGGGGTCGAGGCTCATCTTGTCATCGAGACAAACCGGGGGCCAAACCTGGGGCGGATCATCACGGAGGGCGAGGCGGACGCGTACACCGGCGAGCCCATCGAGATCGCCGGCCACGGCAAGGACCGCTACCTCTACGCGCCGAGGGCCGGGATCTTCCGGACTCCGCTGGACCTCGGCGCGAGGGTCGAGGCCGGCCAGATCGTCGGCCGCGTGGAGGGCGAGCCGCTCGTCGCCAAGGTCGGAGGGATCATTCGAGGGATCATAAAGGATGGGTTACACGTGCAGGCGGGGACAAAGCTCGTGGACATTGATCCGCGAAGCGATCCCACCTACCTCTCGGAACTTTCCCAGAAAGCCTGGATCATCGCCGACGCCGTCCTGGCCGCCGTGCGCCAATATAGCTAGCAGGCCGGGAAGCTGGAAAGCTGCAGGCTATACGCTTGGACCAAGTCTAACTCGGGCGCTTGGGCCCCGAGCCGCTATTGCCGATCCATCGTAGGCAAGCCTCCAGTCCCGGCCACACACCGTCGGGTCGTTCTGGTAAGACGACAGACTGACTGAACTGCAACCGCCTCGCGAACTCAGTGGGAAATCGGCGCCTCGCCTTTCTCCGTGCTCCGCCGCATGAGCAAGACCAGGGGAATCACCAACAAGAAGAGCAGACCCAGCAAGCGGAACACCTCCGTGAAGCTCAGGAGCGACGCCTGCTGTTGGACTATGGCATAGAGCTCGGCCTGCGCCTGCCGGGTGGCCGTGGTCCAATCGGCGCCGGCGTGCCGGAACAGCTGACGCGCCTGGTCCAGGAGCTGCTGGACCCGCAGTCGCTCAGGGGTCACGTGGGCGACGAGGATGTTCTGGTGGAACTGCGACCGGCGGGCCACCCAGGTCGTCACAAAGGACACGCCCATGCTGGAGCCGATGTTGCGCATGACGCTGTACAGGCCGGTGGCGTAGCCGGTCTCGGCTTTCGGAATGGGAGCCATCGTCAAGGTGGTCAGGGGGACAAACACGAACGCCATGCCCATGCCCTGGTTGATCTGGTGCCCGAGGATGTCCCAAGTGCCGGAATCGAGGGTCATGGTCGAATACCCGAAGAACGCCAAGCTCGTCACGAAGAATCCCGCGGCCACCATCCACCGGCCGTCCCACCCCTTGCCCAGGAGGTAGCCAACCAGCGGTAAGCAGAGGGCGGTGCCGATGCCCCGCGGGCTCGTCCAGATGCCGGCGGTGACCGACGTCCACCCCAGCAGCGTCTGCATGAAGAGGGGTAGCAGCACGAGGCTCCCGTACAGGACGAATCCCTGGACCGTGACCAACCCGATGCCGGCCGCGAACGTACGGATTTTCAGCAGCCGGAAATGCACGATGGGTTCCGGGACGTAGAGCTCCCAGATCACGAAGGCCGGCAGCATGACTGCCGCGATGATGGCCAGGGTCACAATGAAGTTCGACCCGAACCAGTCCTCCTCCTGGCCCCGGTCGAGCATGATCTGGAGGGCGCCGATCCCGATCGCGAGCATGCCCAATCCCCAGAGATCCACGCGGCCGGCCGGGCGCCGGATGTAGGCAGGATCGGACAGGAAGAGGAAGATCATGATGAGACTGACGATCCCAATGGGGAGGTTGATGTAGAACACCCAGCGCCAGGAATAGGCGTCGGTGATCCACCCCCCCAAGGTCGGGCCGAGGATAGGGGCGGCGATGATCCCGAGGGACCAGAAGGCCATCGCCTTCCCCCGCTCCTCGACGGGGAATTCCTCCAGCAAGACGGCCTGGGACAGCGGTTGCAGCCCGCCGCCCGTGGTCCCCTGCATCACCCGGAAGAAGATCAAAAGCGGCAGGTTGGGGGCCATGCCGCAGAGCGCACTGGAGAGGGTGAAGCCCGTGACGACTGTCATCAGGAGTCGCTTGCGCCCGAAGTAATTTGCCAGCCAGCCCGAGATGGGCAGGACCACCGCATTGGCCACGAGGTACGAGGTCAACACCCATGTGGCTTCGTCCACCGTGGCGGAGAGGCTGCCGGCGATGTGCGGCAGACTGACGTTCACCACGGTGGTGTCGAGCACCTCCATGGTGGCGCTGATCATGACGGCAATGGCGACGGGCCAGGGGTTTCTTATCGGGTGGGTCCTGGCAACGGAGTCCATAGGCTAAGCTTTCTGGCCGGATGCTATCGGGACGCGGGGCAGCGCGCACCCTCCCAGATGAGCGAGGGCAGTTTCCCGGCAGCCGGATCGACTGTCCAAAGCGAGCCCCGGCTGTGGGCAAGGGGACGCGACGGCTTTAATGGCTCTTATCTCCACCAGTTCTCCCCATCAACGCCTGGGCCAGGTCTTCGATCAGGTCGTCGGGGTGTTCGAGGCCGACGGAAAGACGGAGAAGGTTGTCGGGGGTCCGGGTCTCGGGACCCTCCATTGAGGCCCGGTGCTCGATCAGGCTTTCCACGCCACCGAGGCTCGTCGCCCGGGTGAAGACCTTCACCTTCGCAGCCACCTCGAACGCCTTCTCTCGCCCGCCCTTCACTTGAAAGGCCAGCATCCCACCGGGGAGCGCCATCTGCCGGGCCGCGACCTCGTATCCGGGGTGCTCCTTCAGCCCCGGATAGTGGACCGCTTCAACCGCGGGATGCCCGCTCAAGAACGTGGCGACCCTCAGGGCGTTCTCCGAGTGCCCGCGCATACGATACGGCAAGGTTGGTACACCCCGCAGAACCAGCCAGCACTCGAACGGCGAGGGCACGGCGCCCCCCAGCGTCTGAATCTTCCTCATGCGCTGAAAGAACCCATCCTCCGCCCGCGCGATCACAGCTCCCCCCAGCACATCGCCATGGCCGCCCAGATACTTCGTCGTGGCATGGACGGTCAAGTCGGCGCCCAGCTCGAACGGGCGCTGCAGGACGGGTGTCGCCCAGGTGTTGTCGCAGGCGCAGAGCGCCCCGGCTTCATGGGCAATCTCCGCGATCCGCCCGATGTCGGTGATCTTGAGCAGGGGGTTGGACGGCGACTCCGCCCAGATCAGTTTCGTGTTCGCCCTGACGGCCTGCGCGACCTGCCCCGGTTTCGTCATGTCCACGAAGGACGCGTCGAGACCCCAGGACGCCAGGACTTCGCGCAACAGGCGCGCCGTCCCATGATACACGTCCGTCGGCGCGATGACGTGGTCCCCCGGCGAGAGCGCCTGGAACACCGTCATCGTCGCGGCCGACCCGGAAGAGAAGGCCGCGGCGGCGGCGCCTCCCTCCAGCGCGGCGAGGCACTTCTCCAGCGCGTCCCGGTTGGGATTGGCAATCCTCGAATAGAAATACCCCCGAGGGTAACTCCCGTCCGCCGCTCGTTCAAACGTGGTGGACAGGTGAATCGGAGGCGTCACCGCCCCGGTGGCGGGATCGGCCTCGCGGCCGGCATGCACCGCCAGCGTCTCAAGTCTCATCTGCGCAGTTCTCCCATGGTCCGTACGCCGTTCGCATCCAAGCCGCCCGAGGCTCCACCCTCTTTGCTCAGCACTCCAGCGCCACCCGGATCGGCTGGCCGGACCGGGCAAAGTCCATGGCCTTGTTGATCTCCACCAGAGGGAAAGTGTGGGAGATGATCTTGTCGAAGGGATACTTGTTCCTGCACCGGACCAGGAAATCCAGCGCGCGTGGGATGACCCACTGCTCGTACACCGAGATCCCGGTGATGGTTTTGCTGAAGCGCACGGCATTGCCCGGGTCGATGGGGCCCTCCAGGTCCAGGTTGATGTTCCCGATGAGGGCGTAGCGGCCCCCGACCCGCGCCTGCCGCAGGCTCTCGTCCAGGACGGCCGGCGTCCCGCAGACCTCCACCACGACGTCGGCACCGACGCCCCGCGTGATGTCCTTGATCATCTCCAGCCGCTCTTCGCGGGACGTCCTCTCGACGTTGATCGTCACGTCCGCGCCGAAGGCCTTCGCCATCTCCAGGCGGTGGTCCCGCTTGTCCAGGCTGATCACGCGGGCCGCGCCCATCTCCCTGGCGACGGCAGCCCCGTACAGACCCAGGCCGCCCGCGCCGTAGATGACCACCGTATCCCCGAGCATGATCCCGACCTTGTGAAGGCTGTAGATCATCTGGGACAGCGCGCAGTTCACCGGCGAGACCATGTGATCCGGCAGATCGTCCGGGACCTTGAACGTCCAGTGGCCCGGATGCACATAGTAGTACTCTCCGAAAGCGCCGTTGAAATGAGGCGGCGTGTCCGCAGGCACGCCGATCCAGCGGCGGTACCGGTTGGGGCACCTCGGCACGCCGGTATAGCAGGCCCAGCAGTGGCCGCACGGGCTGTAGTAGGAGTAGACCAGGCGGTCCCCCTCGTGGAGGGGCTGGCCGAGGGAGTCGGTCTTGACCTCGCTCCCCAGCTTGAGAATCGTTCCCATCATCTCGTGCCCCAGGATCTGGGGGATGCCGCCCTTGAGGCGCGGCCCGCGCCCCCCACGAAGTGGATGTCGGAGCCGCAGATGTTGGCCAACCTCAGCTTGAGCAGGATGCCGTCCGGCCTCACATCCGGCACCGGATATTCCCGGATCTCCAGCGGCTCGTGCGCCCGCCACCAGATCGCCGCTTTCCCCTTCATGCCCACCTCCTCGCGATCCGACAGTGATTTCCGACAGCGACAGGAGAACGAAGAGCGTCAGCGTCTGGTCCTGTCGCTCCTCTCGGCTCCCGGCTCTCGACTCTCCGTCACGGCTCGGCCGTGAGGATCTCCACCCGGCACTTCACCGCCTTGCGGAACGCCTCCGCGTCGGCCGCCGACCCCACGATGGCCGCGTAGTGCATGGGGATGGCCAGCTTGGGCTGGATGGCGTTGCAGGCCCTGACCGCCTCCTCGGCGGTCATCACGTAGGTCCCGCTCACCGGCAGGAGCGCGACGTCCACGCCCTTGGCGCCGGCCATCTCGGGGATCTCGTCGGTGTCGCCCGCGTGATAGAACCGCACGCCGCCGATCCCCAGGATGAATCCCACCTTGCCGTCCGCCTTGGGATGGAACGGGTTGCCCGGGGCCCGGAACTTGTTCACGTTGTACGCGGGGAGCACCTCCACCGTCACGCCGTCAACGGTCAGGCGGTCCCCCGGTGCGACCAGGCGGACGGCCTTGGGCTTGAGCGGTTTCACCGCCGCCTCGCAGGCGGCGATCGTGACGATGGTCGTCGCCGGGGTCACCACCTTCTTCAGGTCGTCAACGCTCAGGTGGTCGAAGTGCTCGTGGGTCACGAAGACGAGGTCGGCCGGCTCCGGCTTCGCGCCCAGCTTGAACGGATCCACGTAAACGACCTTTCCCTTCTTGAGCTTGAACCCATCGTGGCCCAGCCAGGTGATTTGAATGCCTTCGTGTTGCAGCATGGCGCACCTCCTGTCAGTTGCCGATCCGAATGCGTTCTCCCCCCACGTTTCGCGCTAAGAGGTTTGGATGCTGGGACGCCAATTGGCCTCAAGCGTCCCAGCGTTCTAGCCTCCCAGCCTTCTAGCCTCATTCACCCCGAACACCCGATTGTAGATCGCCCGCACCCGCGCCGTCTGCGCGGCGTAATCGTCCAGGAACTGCTCGCGCGCCGCCACCTCCGGCCGGGGCCGATAGCCCATGCGCTTGGCCAGCTTCTCCTGCTTGGCTGGCGCGGCCGGCAGGGTGTTCACGCTGAGATCGGCCACGATGCGCAGCCGGTTCTCCACCCGGCGCAGGAATCGGTAGGACTCCTCCAGGGCGGTCGCCTCTGCGGCGGGAAGCAACCCCTCGGCGCTGAGCGTCCGCAGGGCCTCCAGGGTGCTGGGCGTGCGCAATCCCGGGCGGGTCCGCCCGTGGCGAAGCTGAAGGTACTGCACCAGGAACTCGATGTCCACGATCCCGCCGCTGCCCAGCTTGACGTGGGCGCCCTTGTTCGCGGCGCCGGCGCGCTCGACCTCCATCCGCTGACGCATGGCCTGGATGCGCAGGGCGAGATCCGGCGGCTCCTCCCCCTCGTACACGAACCGGTGCGTCCGCTCGAGGAAGGCGGCGCTCACCTCGGGGTCCCCGGCCACGGGACGCGCCTTGATGTAGGCCTGCCGCTCCCAGAGCTCGGCCAGCCGACTGAAGTGCGTCTCGAACGCCGCCAGCGGGAGGGCCAGCTCCCCCTTCTGTCCCCCCGGACGCAGCCGCGCATCCACCCGGTAGGCGGAGCCCTCCTGCGTGATGGAGGTGAGGGCCTTGGTGGTTCGGTCGGCGAGCTTGCTGAAGTATTCGGTGTGGCTGATGCGCTCCGGCCCGGTCGTCGTGCCGTCTTGCCGGTACACGAACACGACGTCCAGGTCCGAGGCGTAGCCCAGCTCCATGCCGCCCAGTTTGCCCAGCCCCACGATGGCGAACCCGGGCGGATCGGCCGCGCCGAAGCGCTCCGCGAGATCCTGCTGCGCAATCCGGAGGGCGGCCTCCAGACACGCCTCCGCCACGTGGGTCAGGGCCCGATGAGTCTCCGTCACGTCGGCCTGGTCCAGGATGTCCTGGAGGCCGATGCGCAGCTCCTCCGCCTTCTTCACGCGGCGCAGGGCGTCCAGCCTGGCGCTGCCGGATCCGGCCCCGAGGAGGGCCCGCCGGAGGTCCGCCGCCACTCGCTCCCGGCCGTGGCGGGCAGCCGGCTCCGGCGCGAGGAGGGCGTCCAGCAACTCCGGTTGGCGCAGCAAGGTGGCGGACAGGAACTCGCTGGTGCCGAAGAGCCGGACCAAGAGGCCGAGCAGGCCCTGCGTTTCGGCCAAGAGGGCGACGAAGGTCGTCCGGGCCGCCAGCGATCCGATGAACCGCTCGAAGGTGGTCAGCGCCAGGTCGGGGTCCGGGACGTCGCCGAGGGCGGTCACCAGCCCCGGGCCGAGCCCTGCCAGGGCGCGGCGGGCCTCCGCGGAGGAGCGGGCGAAGGGCTGACCCTCGCGGATCGCCTGGAAGTTGCGGAGCGCCCGATCCAGATCGTCGAACCCCACGGGGGCCAGACGACCCCGCAGCTCCTCCACCGGCAGGTCGGCGCTGAAGAAGAGCGCCACGGGGTCGGCGGGCTCCTCGGCGGACTCCTCCTCACGCGGCCGCGTCGCCTGGAGGAAGGCATCGTACAGCGCCCGCACCGCGCCCGTGTGCCGCTCGTACTCCGTGAGCAGGCTCGCCGCGGGATCGGGGTGCTCCGGGGGCTGGTACCCCATGCGCCTGGCCAGGGTCGCCAGCTCACGCGGGGAATCGGGCAGCGTGTGCGTCTGGCGATCGTGAAGGATCTGGAGGCGGTGCTCCAGCCTTCGCAGAAAGATGTAGGCGCGCACCAGGGCCTCGTAGTCGGCATCGGCCATCAGGCCCTGCCCCATCAGCCGGTGCAGGGCCCGCAGGGTGTTCGCCTCCCGCACCCATGGATTCTTCCCGCCGTGCAGAAGCTGCAGCCCTTGGACCAGGAACTCCACCTCGCGAATGCCGCCGTAACCCAGCTTCACATTGCGGCGGGCGCGGCGATCCTCGCGAACCGCGAGGTTGATCCGCTCCTTCATGGCGCGGATCTCCTCCAGGGCGGAAAAGTCCAGATACTGCCGGTAGACGAAAGGCGCCACCAGGCGCTGGAACTTCTCCCCCAGGACGGAATCGCCCGCGATGGGGCGCGCCTTGATGAGCGCCTGGCGTTCCCACGTCTGTCCCCAGGACTCGTAGTAGATCTCGCAGGAGCGGAGGGAGGATGCGATCCCCCCCGAGCGGCCCTCGGGCCGGAGGCGCAGGTCCACGCGGTACAGGTGCCCCTCGGGCGTCAGCTCACCCACGCCCTTGGCCAGCATCTCTCCCAGCTTTCGGAAGAACTCGTGGTTGCCGATGCAGCCCAACCTGACCCCGCCCGCGCCCGGAATGCCGGCCGTCTCCCCCTCTCCCTCGTACACGAAGATGAGGTCGATGTCCGAGCTGAAGTTCAGCTCCCGACCTCCCAGCTTCCCCAGGCCCAGGATCACGAAGGGGCATTCGCGGGCGCGGACCGACTCGTCCGCCAGTTGGGGGATCCCGTGGCGTTGGATGAGTTCGCCCTGGCAAATCTGGTAGGCCGCCCCCAGGACCACGTCGGCCAGGTTCGACAGCTCCTCGGTGATCCCGGCCAGGGGCTGCCGGCCCACGAGGTCCTGCAGGCCGATGCGAAGGATCTCCTGCACCTTGAGCCGCCGCAGGGCGCCCCACTTCCCCTCCGGGGTGCGCGCCGCGCCGACGGCCTGCCGGGCCTCCTCCTCCAGCTCCTCCTTGCCCTTCGGACGGCGGGCAACCCCCGGCTCCAGCAGCCATTCGAAGAGCTGGGGATGGCGGACCAGGATGTCGCTCAGGAATTGGGAGCTTCCGAAGATGGTGAGGAGGAGGTACAGGATCCCCGGGTTGTCCCGGTACAGGCCCAGGACGAAGCGGCGATCCAGGGCCGCCTGGTGGAACCGCTCCAGGTTGTTCAGGGCCAGGTCGGGATCCGGCACGCGCCGCAGGCCGGTCAAGAGAGGGGAGATGATCGCCTCGAGCTGGGAGCGGGCCGCCGCGTCCGGCGCCAAAAGCTCGACGTTCTTCGCCGCCTGCTCGGGATGCTGGCAGCCGGCGGCGGCGAGCTTCTGGGAGAGTTGTGCCGTGGGGGTTTCCATGCCCTCTGCCAATGCAAAATGGAAAGCCGACAAGCGACAACGGACAATTTCAGAACGCAAGACGGCCGCATCCATCCTGCCGCTACCGCGCTTGTCAGGTTACCTTTGTCAGTTTGGATACTTCGTCAGGGGTCCACCTCCCTCGAGACCCCGCCTGAAAGATTTCCGCTGTTGGTCCATTCCAATCGTCCCGGAAGCGCACCCAAGCGTGCTTCATATACTGGTCTCGGAGGAGTGTCAAGACTTGCAGGATTTTTGTTGCAGGAATTCGTGGCTCCCGGACCTTGGCTGTCATCCTCCAACTGCGAGGGACCCTCGCACGTTTGGATTAGCCGACCGAACCCGGAGTGTCGGGGTCCCAAGGCTGAGCGAGGAGCAGCAATTCAGTGCTTGACCCAGGCCTCCTCGGCCTGGAGCGCACGATGGTGGGCGGGAATGACGATACGGTACACCTTCTCCGGCGGGCGCACCCTGCCGTTCACTTCCAGCAAGCGCGACACCGGGATGCCGAACGCGCGCTCGTTCTCCTCGAGTAGCGGCCGGATCAGTTCCCAGTGCGCCGCGTCAAACGTGCCGAACTGGCCGCCGTTGAGCTGATCCTCACCGACCGTCTCGCGGGGATCGCGCATGAACACGGCCCCACCGGAGGCCAGGGAGAAGAGATTGCCTCCCGGGTACGGGGTGTCGAGGTCAACCAGCCAGCCGTCCGGGTTGAACGCCACACCGTTCAGGATCACGAATCCCCCTCCATGGAGCGGGTCGCCGGCCATGAAGCTCTCGGCCAGATAGTCCAGGCAGGTGCCGTTGATCACGACCCGGGGGTGGCCAACAGCATTGATCAAGGGCCGGCCTGCGGCGTTCCCCAGGACGAAAGCCTCCCCGCCCTTGGCGGCGTACATGAAGGTCTGGCCGACGTCACCGTGGACGATGAGCCTCCCCGCTTTCATGATCTGCGCCAGCTGATCCTGCGCCGTGCCGTGCACCACCACCTCGGCCCCGTCAATTCCCGAGGCCAGGTAGTCGCCCGACGACCCATACACGTCGATCCGCACCCCCGTGGTCCCGGGGCCCAGACCGACGGCAATGAAGCGATGCCCTTGCGCCCGCACGACCACCAGACGACGAAATCCGCTCTGGACCAGGCGGACCATCTCCCGGGCCAACGAGCCCGGCCCATCCGCTGCAAACCCCGAGGCGTCCAGCACCAACACCTGGGCTGCGTCACCGGGCTCCCGCGTGGTGCGCCCGTGGGCGTGAAAGGCGAACCCCGGCGAGGGCGCCATCCGGATGGCGTCGAAGATCTGGGACAGCCCGTCATCGAACAGGGAGAGCAAGCAACTGCGACGCAGGCCCCCGGTCGGATAACGACGGTCAATCAGGAGCGTGAGCGTATCCAGGGCGTGGCGGCGCCCGGCGTCATCCCCGAGCTGGCCGGTGAGGTCTTCTCGGAACACCAGGACCTGCTCGTAGGTCCAGGCAGGAAGTCGTTCAACAACCCGGGAAAGCACCTCCGGCGGGCTGCCCTGGATGGGCAGCGGCGATGCCCGGTAACCCCTCGACGGCGGGGCCCCCTCGTCCGGGAAGGGGCGAGAAGGGGCCCGGCGGTAGGGATGGGCACGCTCGCCGACCCCGATCGGGCGATCGAACTTGTCGGTGCAGACCAGGCGGCCCCCGCCTCGCCCGTCGCGCGTGACGGTGAAGACGAAGGCGCCGCCGTCGGTGTGACTTCCCCCGCGTGCGTTCCAGGCCCGATCCGGACGGGACCAGAAGCGCGGATCCTCGGCGGCCAGGCTCTCCAGCGCCGCGTCGATCGCCTGCTTCTCCGAGGCGGCGAAGCCGATGGCGGGCTGGCCCGGCCCGCCGCCCTGAAGGGCGAAGACCTGCGGACGCAGCATGCTGGTGTCGGTGATCCCGATCAAGCGGGCAACCCGCGGGCCGCCCCCGTCCCTCGCCGACTGGGCGATGAGAAAGAACCACGGGCCGTCCGGTGAGCCGTGCATGTGGACGGTTTGCAGCATGCGGTAGATCTCGCGCTTGTCCGCGGGGAGCATGGCGAAGTCGCGCTCCGTCGTGGGGGCCAGCGCCTCGATCACATACTCCAGCGGATAGCCGTACGTCCGATGCAAGAGGTCGAACAGCAGGACGGAGACCTCGGTATCCGTCAGGAACAGCGGGTGGATGTTCCGCTGCGCTAGGTAGGTGCAGACCGAGGCGTAATTGGCGAAGTCCCCGTTGTGCACCAACGCCTCGTGCAGCCCGACGAATGGATGGGCGCCCCCGGGGTGCCAGACCCGCCCTTTGGTGGGATAACGGTGATGCCCGATCCACACCCGCGCGTGGACGTCCCGCAGCCCATAGGCCCGGATCACGTCATCCCCGTAACCAACCAGCTTGAGGACGAGGAGATCCTTGCCGTGGGACAGGACGAAGGCGCGCTTCTCGCCGAGCGAGGTGTAGAAAGCGGTGTTCAGCCGGTAACTGTTCTGATAGACGAATTCATCCTGGATGACGTCCGCGGGCACGCCAGACAGCCGGTGCTGCGAGGCGAAGGCCTCCACCGCATCCGGGCGGACGCGAATGAAGTAGGCGACGACCGTTGGAGGTCGGATCGGCAGTCCGGACACCTCATCCATCGGGAAGTGCACCCCGTGATCCACGATGAAGAACGGCTCGATGTGGTCCCGCTCGACGGCCGCGCGTGCCGAGGCATCCAGGTAGGCGATGGCCAGCACGTAATCCTCTCGCAAGATCTTGTGCGTGACGCCGAACTCCTCGGGCTTGAGCCCCACCAGTGCCACCCCGCCCCCTTTGCCGTTGCCGCGGTTGCGCATCTGGTCGAGGGCCCGGAGTAGGTGGCGGCCCGCCACGGGCTCGCTGCAGGCCATCCCGATGACGCCGCAGCCCCCTTCCGCCTCTGCCTTGCGCAGGGGCGATCCCGGCTGGAACGTCTGGCCGAGATCCCGCCGGGCAGCAATCACCCGCGCGATTTGCTCACGCGCAGTCATCCGACCCTCGCGAGACACGTCGCGCTCCTGTCGGCTTATCCGATGGCGCCGCCGGGCTTTCGGTACCTCAACAGATCCGTCCGGCCCCGCAGCGCGCGCACGCTGGTCAGCCCGAACCGGCGCAACAGTTCGCACAGTTGGCTTTGGAACGAGGCGTACACGTTGCTGATGCGGCCGGCGCCCCAGGCCGGCTCGATCAGCAGAGAAAGCTCCGGATCGGTCGTCGTGATCCCATAGGGACAGCCGCGGCCCCGCTCACAGTTCGAGCATCGGGTGCAGCCCAGTGCCACGAGCTCCGTCGTGCCCAACGCGCACCCGTCGGCCCCCAGAGCGATGGCCTTGGCGATGTCGTGAGCGGTGCGGATACCCCCGCTCGCCATGACGACGATTTCGTCACGAACCCCCTCGGCCACGAGGTACCGATGGACCTTGGGGATCGCGTACTCGATCGGCATGGCGATGTCCTTCTTGGCCACCTCGGGCGCGGCGCCGGTCCCTCCGTAGGATCCGTCGATCTGTAGGATGTGGGCGCCGGCGTAATAACTCCCTACCGCCACCATGTCAATGTCGGTCGGGGTCGAAACCTTGACCGCGACCAGCGCCTGGGGATTCACCGTCTTCACCCAATCCACGTGCTTGCGATGATCCTCGACCGAGTAGACGCTGTGGAACGGGAAGGGGGAAAACAGGCTCACCCAGGGGACCGCCTCGCGCATCTTGGCAACCGCCACCGTGGTCTTGTCGGCGAGCAGATGCCCGCCCAGGCCGGGCTTGGCCCCTTGGGCGTACTTGAATTCGACGATGGGGGCGAATTGGATGGTCTCTTCCCGGATGCCAAACATGCCCGTGGCGATCTGGGTGATCACGTGGTCCCGGTACGGGATCAGCGATTCCGGATACCCGCCCTCGCCGGTGCAGGTGAACGTCTGCCACCGCTGGGCGGCTATCACGCGCGCCACCATTACCTGCTCGCTCACCGAGCCGAAGGACATGCCGGCCCCATACCACGGAATGGGTATGTCGATCTTCGGATCGCAGGGGCGGCGGTTGAGCGGTATGGACAGGTCGATCGGCGTGACGGCAGGCAGCCACTGCGACTCGGCAAGGAACCGGAACTCCAGCCGGTCGAATCCGCCCCCCGAGGCGCCCACCCGGTACTCGGAACCGTCGGCGGGGGGGAGGCCCGTCTCAGCTTGGGTCCAGGTCGCAAGGATCAGATCGGCGGTCCAGCGCCGGTCCCCGAGGGCCGGGGGCGGCGAACTCCTCCGCGGCCAGTCCTGGAATCCCCGACGCAGGGCCGCAACGTGCCGCTCGGTGATCAAAGCCTGCGAGGGATTTTCCTCGGATGATGCCACCATCCTACCCCTCGAATCCAGCGATGTCGGCGAAGGCGTCGCGCTCCAGGTCCTCCTGGAACATGGCTCGCCCTAATTCGCCGCGAAGCCTTCGGACCTCGCGCAGGCCCATGGCGCCCAGGATCTCCAGGATCTGGTCTCGCCAGGCAGCCACCAGGTTCGTCAGCCGCTGAGCGGCCCAGGCCGGCTCGAATTCCGGCATCCGGATGACGGCCGAAGCCCGACTCACACACTCGCCTTCGAAGCCGGCCTGCAGCGCCGCCAGCACCGCGGTGTCCAGGGCCACGGCGTCCAGGCCGCAGATGATCGCTTTGGCGACGTCGGATGCGGTGATGACGCCGCCGCTCCCGATCAGGACCGTTTCCTCTCGCAGTCCGTCCTTGACCAGTGAGGCATGGGCCGTACGGATGGCGTCGCGCGCGAATGGCCCGCCGCACCGGCCATGGTAATCCGCCGTGAGGTGGAACAAGCGGACGCCCGCGCACATCAGGGGCATCAGATCGCGCTCGAGAGGAATCCGCACGAACACCGCCGTTTCGGGGAAGCGTTCGCGAATCGTGTGGAAGGCGGACTCTTCCCACGCATCTAGCTCCGCTACCTGGGGAGGGCCGGGGAGCCGTTGCAGCAGCTCTATCTCCGCTGGTGTTGCCAGGGGAGCAATCGCGGGCCCGTGCAGTCCGAGGTCCAGCACGCAGCGGACTGGGACGATTGCCAGGGTCTGGAGGCGAGCCGCTGCCTCCACCAGGCCCCGGTACAGGGTCGCCGACTCGGCCGCCACGGCAGGCACATCGAAGAGGAAGGGGATCGGCAGGTTGAGGCTGCGCGGCACGGGTCCGCAGGGATTGCCAGCCGCGTCGAAGGTGAGGAAGGCAGGCCGCTCTCCCACGTCAACCGCGGTGGAGATGAACTCCCGCCCGTGGATTCCATCTCTGGTCGGGCGGACGATCTCCGACATGTCGGTCCACATGCTGTCCCAACCCTGACCCGCAAAGGCACCCCGGTACCCCGCGCCGCGAACCGGGATTTGGCCAGTGGCCGCCTCCTGCATCACCGTATCCACCTTGTCGGGAGTGAAGTACGAGTCTCCGAGCCGTGCGCGCTGGGGATTCGGGCGGATCTGAACAACGTCTGGATGCTCCACCGTACAGCGCAAGCATCCCACGCAGAAGGCGGGCCGAACGGCAAATCCGCCCACCGGGCCGGAAAAGGTGCCATAGACGCAGGGCCGGCTGCTGACTACGGCCAGGTTCGCATGGTAGTAATACAAGTCCTTGAGCAGCAGCGCGGCCAGCCGCGTGCGCTTGACCTCGACGCGGAACCGGTTCGGGTGCGGAGCGATGTCGGGAGCCGGCTGGGGGGAAATGTGGTACCGAACGTAGCTGCTCGAACCCATCTCAGATGTGCCGCGGGATTGGCCGGCTCAGGCCGGCGAAATGCACAAGAGGCCTTCGCTCCCGTCCGAAGAGGGACTGCGACTCGTCAATCCCCCTCCCTGGAGGAGGCCTTCAGGTCGCATGTACGATAGCAGAGCCGCGCTTGCCGGTCAAACGCAATCTGGGGAGTCATTCCCGTAACCAGACCGCACCCAGTGAGGCGCATGGAAGATCGTGCCGGAGCCTTCCCAGCGAGGGCAGGCTCTGCCCGCCCCGCACGGCCCGTGGCCACGGGGCGTTTCCCGGGAGCAGGCAACCGTCTCTTGCCAGATCTCGATGCGCGAGGAATCGAAAACTTCCATTGGCGTCAGGTGTGCCACGCGTACCACATCAACGCGGACGGAGCCGAACGAAAACGCCCCGCGGGCGCACGGCCCGCGGGGCGTCGGCACGGAGGGAGGAAGAGGTTGTGCCTAGCAGGCTGCTGAAAAACTCGCTCCGAAGGAGTCCGGGCACCTCCCGGAGCAGGTCGTTCGGGTCATCGATGCTCTTGCGAGCGTCTCCGCATGGTTCCGATTGCCCCCGCCCACCCCG
>Ga0187870_1000830_pt1 | contig 31499 bp, 30 predicted proteins | sample June2016WEW_13_1_3_FD_132974 | JGI IMG/M metagenome (GOLD analysis project Ga0187870, IMG submission 132974) | Peatland microbial communities from SPRUCE experiment site at the Marcell Experimental Forest, Minnesota, USA - June2016WEW_13_150 | ecosystem: Environmental > Terrestrial > Soil >... | reverse complement strand
TCTTTGGTCTGACAAGGCGAATATCGACGCGGTTGCCGAAGCCATGACAAAGACAGCCAAGGCAGGAGAGTGAGAAGCATAGGGCTTGCGGCGAGTAGGACTTACCTTGATTGTCTGTCGGACATAGCTGTGCTCCGCAGGCTGACCACTACTTGCAGCAAGGGCCGGTAGCTCTCCGTGCTCGACAGAAAGCAATGCTGCCGCGTTCCACCACTGACGGCGGCGATAGACTTCCTTGTTGAAATGAAGGTGGCAAACCCCGAAAGCGCCAAGCGGTTCGCCGGCTTGGATAGCGAAATGATCGGCCTTCATACATCACTGGAGGAGCTGTGGATAGACTATGACGCCGAGGAGCAGGAAGAAAAAGAACAGGAGCAGGAGGACATGGAACGTGCAAAGGGATACGAGGTTCTTGCTGACGCAGGTGCCGACATAGTAAAGATCATAAAAGAAGATGCGAGGGCTGAGGTGGAAGAGGAGAACGAGCAAAACGAACAGCTCTGGGAAGAGATCAACGCTGATTACAAGCTACCGGCCGGATGGCCTCTCGATTATCCGCGCTGAAGTGTATCACGAGCCCCCGGCAGCGGGGGCTTTTTCATGCCCTCTGTCTCTGCGGTCCCCTTACCATGAAAACGTTCTCCATGGCGGGGCAACGTTGCGTCCTCGGATGCCCTGCCGCGCGATTCTACGGCTGAAAATGAGGATCCCTCGTCTCACGGTGGTCTAGTGAAGGTGACATTTCTACTTTGCGGAATGTGGTGACATTTCTACTTTGTCTTGACACCTGAAAGAGCCTTGTTGACATCTCGGGCGGCCATCGCTACATTTGTTTCAGAAGTAGACATTTTGTCGGGGAGCTCGGTGGTGACCGGGCTGAGATGGCGGCTGTTAGCCGCCGACCCGTTGAACCTGATCTGGATAATGCCAGCGCAGGGACGGTAGAAAGGCATGCAGCCGCCCCGCGCCGGGGCGGTTTTTTTTTTAAAGAGGAGCGCATGACGCCTGCACGGGCTTTTCAAAAGATCATTCCCAGGTTCCAGTCTCCTCCCGAATGGGGTATCGAGCCGGTCCCCCGGGACCACCGGGTGCTCGGCTTCATGGACTTCATGGTTCTCTGGGGAGACCTCGGCATCGGCCTGCTCGTCATGCTGACAGGCACCTTCCTCGTGCCGGGGCTCGGCCTGGGCAGCGCCCTCCTGGCCATCCTGATCGGAAGCGTGGCGGGAAGTCTCCTCCTTGCGCTCATCGGGGCAGTGGGCAGTTCGACAGGCGCGCCGACGATGGTGCTCCTGCGCCCGGTGCTCGGGGTGCGCGGGTCGTATGCCCCGACGGTCCTGAACGTCCTTCAGCTCATCGGGTGGACGATCTTCGAGTTCGTCGTGATGGGAGTGGCCGCTTCCGTCATCGCCCGGACTCTCTTCGGGACCGGCAGCTACGCCGTGTGGGCAGCCGTGTTCGCCGCCATCGTGATCATCATGGGAGTGGGCGGTCCGATCGGCGTCGTGCGCCAGTGGCTGGAGAAGTTTGCCGTCTGGATCGCGCTGGCGACGGGAGTCTGGCTCACCGTCCACGCTTTCTCCACCTTCGATGTGGCCGCGCTCCTCCGACAGCCGGGCGACGGGTCCCTGCCCTTCGGATCAGGGGTCGACCTCGCCATCGCCCTCCCCATTTCGTGGCTGCCGCTCGTGGCCGATTACAACCGCTTCTCCCGCTCGACTCGGCAGGGCTTCTGGGGCACCATGCTCGGCTTCTTCGTCACGAACGCCTGGTTCCTCTCGCTGGGCGCACTCCTGCTCCTCGGATCCAAAGTGGCGCAGGAGCCGAAGGACTTCGCCTCCGCCATCGCCCTCACGGCGGGCTGGATCGCCCTCCTCATCCTCCTTGCCGACGAGACGCACAACGCATGGGCCGACCTCTACTCCTCCGCCGTCTCGATGCAGAACCTCTTCCCGAAGGTGAAGCAGCGCTGGCTCATCGCGGCGCTCGGCGTGGCATGTTTCCTCGTGGCGGTCTTCGTCGACATCACCAGGTACCAGAACTTCCTCTACCTCATTGGATCATTCTTCGTGCCCCTCTTCGGGATGCTCACCGCGGATTTCTTTGTGCTGAGGGGAAGGCGCTACCGAGTGGAGGAGTTCTACCGCGGGAAAGGGGCGTACTGGTACACCAGGGGTGTGAATGTTCGGGCGATGATCGCATGGGCCGCAGGGATAGCCGCCTACCACCTTGCCAACCCTGCGACCCTTGGGGCGATCTTCCCGGTGTGGCAGAAGCTGGTGCCCTCGTCCATCGGGCTGGCGGGAGGGTCATTGCCAAGCTTTGCGGTGGCCTTCCTGCTCTCTCTTGCCTTCGGATTCGCGGAGAGAAGCCGCAGGAAAGGACTGGAGGATACGGAATGACAACTCTGGGGACAAAGAGCCACGGCGCCATCGCCGCAGAGCTCCTGAATCGGATTCGAAGCAGGCACCCCCTCATTCATCATATCACGAACTGGGTTGTCATGAGCGACACGGCCAACGCCACTCTTGCCCTCGGAGCCCTTCCCGTGATGGCGCATGCGCGCGAGGAAGTGGAGGAGATGGTCGGCGCCGCGGGCGCCCTCGTGCTGAACCCCGGCACCCTGTTTCCCGAACTCGTGCAGGCGATGGTCATGGCGGGCAAGCGTGCGAATGAGCTCGGAGTGCCGGTGGTCTATGACCCGGTCGGCGTGGGTGCCACCCGATACCGCAACGAGACCGGCGAGCGCCTGCTGAAGGAGCTCCACCTAGACGTGATCCGTGGCAATTCGGGAGAGATCGGCGCGCTCGCAGGAGCCGGTGGGGTGGTCAAGGGGGTGGAGTCCGTGGAAGGGGTGGCGAACCCGCAGGCCGTGGCCCGCGAGCTTGCCCTGCGCTGGGCCACCGTTGTTGCGATCACCGGCAAGCGCGACATCCTCTCCGACGGCACGCGCGTTCTCGGAGTGGACAACGGCCACGATATGCTGAAGACCATCACCGGCACCGGCTGCATGGCCACGACGGTAGTGGCCATTTTCTGCGCCGTAGAATCCGACAAGCTGATCGCCGCGACATCCGCCCTCGCCTGCTACGGCCTGGCGGCGGAGCGCGCCGCGCGCGGCACGCCGGGACCGGGCTCCTTCCGCTCTTCCCTCCTCGACGAGCTCTACCACATGACTCCCGCCAAGCTCGAGAAGGGGGCCCGCGTGGTGGATTTGGCGTAGGCGGATGGCCTCCTCCGCGGCCGCGGCGCCAGCGGCGGCATACATTCTGTACCTGGTCACGGATGCCGGGCTGTCTCGCGGGCGGAGTCACCTCAGTGTCGTGGAGGCGGCCATCCGCGGCGGAGTGACGATCGTGCAATACCGGGAGAAGAGCGCATCGACGCGACGTATGATCGAGGAGGCGACCGAGCTTCGCAGGCTCTGCCGGACCGCCGGCATTCCACTTATCGTCAACGACAGGCTTGATGTGGCCCTCGCGGTGGATGCCGACGGAGTCCACGTAGGGCAGGACGACATGCCGGCATCTCGCGCGCGCCGACTGCTGGGGAGGAAGCAAATTCTGGGCGTATCGGCGGGCAGCATAGAGGAAGCTCGGAAGGCTGTCGATGACGGGGCCGATTACATCGGGGCAAGCCCGGTTTTTTCGACCCCCACGAAACCCGACGCTCCGCCTCCCCTGGGCATCGAAGGGCTTCGGCGCATGACGCAGGCGGTGAAGATCCCTGTCGTTGCCATCGGCGGCATCACCGAGGGGAATGCCGTGACCATTATGGAAGCGGGAGCCGCGGGGATCGCCGTAGTTTCAGCCATCGTTGGCGCGGAAGACGTGGAGGCGGCGGCGCGTGCCCTTCGTGCCGCCGTGGAGAATGTGAGGACGCGATGAAGATCGAGGAGCTCGGCGAGTTCGGACTAATCGAGAGGATCCGCGCGGCGCTTCCCGAGCCCGGGCCGAGCGTCCTTGTTGGCATCGGTGACGACGTGGCCGTGCTTGAAGCCTCCGCAGAGAGGATGTGGCTCGCCACCTGCGACGTGCAGGTTGAGGGTGCCCACTTCCTGCGCGATGCAATCCCGCCGCGCAGCCTCGGCCGCAAGTCCCTGGCGATCAACCTGAGCGACATCGCTTCCGCCGGCGGCATCCCCCGCTACGCTCTTGTGTCCCTCGGTCTTCCCCTCGGCCTGGACGTTGGCTTCATTGACGAGCTGTACGCCGGCCTTCGCGAGGAGGGGAGCGAATTCGGCGTCGATATCGTGGGCGGCAACATCTCGCGCTGCCGGCTGGGGATCTTCATCGACGTCTTCCTTCTCGGGGAGACGATTCGCGAAAACCTCGTTCTGCGCTCGGGCGCCGCTGTGGGAGACCGCATCATGGTCACCGGGAGCGTGGGAGACGCGGCGGCGGGGGTTGCGTTCCTTCTCGACCCCGGGTTGACGGCGGATGCGGCATACACCGCCACAGCCCGGGAGCGCCGCGACTGCCCGACGCCGCGCGTCAGGGAAGGCACCTTGATTGGGTCACTCCGCCAAGCCAGCGCCATGATCGACGTGAGCGATGGGATAGCCGGCGACCTTCGCCACATCTGCGAGAAAAGCGGGGTGAGCGCACGCGTGCATGCGGAGAAGCTGCCGGTGAGCCCAGACAACCGCGCCCTGGCCCGCGCGGCGCGGGGGGACGAATGGCACTTCGCGTTGCACGGCGGCGAGGACTACGAGCTCCTCTTCACCGCCCCGCCCGGACGCGCCGAGCGACTGGCACAAAGGATCACCGCGGAGACGGGCACCCCGGTGTCCGTCATTGGGGAGATCATACCTGGGGGTGAGCAACCCGAGCTCGTCCTGCCGGACGGCAGCGCCCTGCCGCTGGAGGAATCGGGATGGGACCACTTCAAATGAAAAAGGCGCTGACGATCGCGGGCTCAGACTCCGGCGGCGGGGCGGGAATCCAGGCAGACCTGAAGACATTCGCGGCGCTCGGTGTCTTCGGGACATGCGCCATCACGGCGCTCACCGCGCAGAACACGGTTGGAGTCGAGGGCGTCTACGCGATCCCTCCTGAATTCATCGCCAGACAAATCGACGCCGTGGTGAAGGACATCGGCGCGGATGCAATCAAGACCGGAATGCTCTTCAACAGGCCGATCATCGAGATCGTCGCGGCGAAGATCGTCGAGCACGGGCTTCGGCCCCTCGTGGTGGATCCCGTGATGATGGCAAAGAGCGGCGATGCCCTCCTCGAGCCCGAGGCCCGCGACGCTCTCATCTCCTCCCTCCTGCCCCTCGCGACCGTGGTCACACCGAACCTGCCGGAAGCGGAAGTCCTGTGCGGTTTTTCCATCACCGACAGGGAAGGAATGCGCAGAGCGGCGCGCGCAATCTACGCGCGGGGACCACGCTGCGTCGTGGTCAAGGGCGGTCATCTCCAGGACACGGACTTCAGCACGGACCTCTTCTACGATGGAGAGCGTTTTGAAGAGCTGTCGGAAGCGAGGATCGATACCCGCAACACCCACGGGACGGGCTGCACGTTCGCTTCTGCAATAGCGGCCCGTCTTGCCCTTGGCGATGAGATGCTGGTGGCCGTGCGCGCCGCCAAGCGCTACGTCAGCGGTATCCTCGCCGCATCGTCAGGACTCAAGATCGGGCACGGACACGGCCCCATGAATCACATGGGACTTCTCCTGCCTCAGCCTCCCTTGACGGGCCGGTGAACCGAATCGTAGGAAGGCCTCTGGTCAACGGCTGCCGCGGGTTTCCTCATAGGCCGCACCCTCAATGATTCGACCTGGAGCACGACTCTATCCAGCCGGATTCCCAGTGATGTGGCGATTTTCCCCCACCCGCCGAAGCGTGGGCTCCGCCGCAGCGCAATGATCCTTTCCACATTGGCCCTGCTGACGTCGCCCTTGAGATGGGAGGCCAGAGCCAGCACGACGGATATGTCGCCATAGCCGAGCCGTGCCTTGCGCATCTCGCTTATCCGTCCGGATGCAGCCCTGAACTGCGACTCCAGGGATTGGGTGAGCGAGCTCTCCCCATCATGGCTCCTGCCAAGGTGATTCAAATAGACAATATCGCGTCCAAGACGCGTCTCTACCGCCTCTTTCGAGGCCCAAAGGGTGCTTGTCAAAGCGAAAAGCCCTGCAAGAATCAAGAAAACATTGCGTGTGGATCTCTGCATTTTTGCGCCGCCTGTCTATCATATCGGCTGCTCCCCCTCATTGGTTCAGTCGGCATCAACTGCATCCCCGCTGTTCGCTACGAAAAAGGATTACCGTCCACGGAGACTAATACCCTTCAATCCCTCTTCCGAAGTCACTTGGGCAGCTTCGCTGCGCGCTATGAATAGCGCCACGCAAAGGAGTTCGGCAACTTTAACCTGCGGGAATGCAGTCAGCCCTTGACAGCGCCGGCCGTCATACCCTTGATGAAGTATTTCTGCAGAGAGACAAAAAGGATCGATATCGGGAGCGCCGAGATCACGATCGCGGCCATGGCTGACGTGTAGTCGCTAGTTTGCTGCGAAAACAGGTTCTGCATTGACAACGTCAGGGTTCTTCTGCTGCTGTCGCTCACGAACAGGCTGGCCATCAGGTAATCGTTCCAGATCAGGAACGCCTGCATGATGATCAGCGTGGCGATCGCGGGCGTCAGAAGAGGCATGACGACCCTGAAGTAGGTTCGGTACACCGAGCAGCCATCAATCCGGGCGGCTTCCTCCAGCTCCACCGGCACTGTGGACATGAAACTGGTCATTAGAAAAACGCCGAAGGACATGCCGGTGGCGACATACATGAGCACGACCCCGTAGATTGTATTCGTGAGATGCAGAGAGTAGCCGATGATGTAAATCGGCAGGAAAAGGGCCTGGTAGGGGATGAGAATCCCGATGATGAAATACACGTAGGAAAACTTGAAGAATCTGGTCCTATTGCGGGCAATCGCCCAGGCTGCCGCCCCTGACAAGAGCCCTAGGATCACAACTGACAGCACCGTGTACACGAGAGTATTCACGAAAGTTCGGCCCAGGTCGAGTCTGTCGAATGCGGTCACATAGTTGTTCAGGTTTGGAGAATGCGGCAGTGCCAGCGGATTGCCAATGTACAATTCGCGCTTCGTCTTGAAGGAATAGTTGACCACCATGACCAACGGCAGGGCGAACAGGGCAACTACAATGGCCATTATCACTTGGAGGAAAACCTTGCCGGCGCGACCTCCTCTCAATGGAATCACAGCTGCACCTCACGCCTGCGCAGAATCCTGAGTTGGACAACTGCCACGACGAGAAGCACAAGAATCAGGGTCATTGACATGGCCGAGCCGTATCCGTATTGGCGTCCGCTGATGGCGGTGCTGTAGATGTGATAGACGATGGAACTCGACGCGCGGCCGGGGCCGCCATTAGTCGAGGATACCATTAGATCGTACACTTTCAGTGAACCGATGGTAATGCCCACGATGCAGATGGTGAAAGCCGGGCCGAGCATGGGGACGGTAATCGAGCGTAATTGTCGGATCGGCGAGGCGCCGTCCACGCGTGCCGCCTCATAGAGCTCTGTGGGCACGGTTTGGAGAGCCGCCAGGTAGATCAGCATCCAATACCCGATCCACTGCCAGTTGTTCGCGATTAGGAGACCTGTGAGCACTGTCTCACTACGGCCGAAAAGCATGAAGTTGATTCGCGTTCCCAGCAGGGTGTTGAGAGCGGGCAGAACATCGGAATACATGCGCAACCAAGTGAAACCGACAACCACGGGACTGATGAGACAGGGAACGAACAGGATAGTCCGATACAGCTTCTGGGCCTTCAATCCCCGGTCGAGGGCCACGGCGAACGAGAAGGCAAAGACGTTCTGGATGATCGTGTTTCCAATAGTGAACTTGATTGTAAACCACCACGCATCGCGCACGTAAGGATCACTGAGTGCCTTCCCGTAATTGCCCAGGCCCACCCAGGGAAGCGTCCGGGTGAAGCCGTCCCAGCTTGTGAGTGAGTAGCGCAATCCCAGAAGCATCGGCAGGATCAACCCGACGGAAAAGATCAACATCCCTGGCAGAACAAGTGAAGCATATTGCAGGCGCATTCCGTGTGTGAGGGAGTTTTTTCGCATTCCCAAAGACCCTTCTCAAGAACCGGGGAAACACCCGACGCGTTCCCCCGGTGTGTTGAACCGCCTCAAGCGAGGTTCTATGGCCTGCTGTTTGCCTTTCTGGCATCGGCGGCCTGCAGGGCCTGGTCAAGCGTCATCTTGCCAAGCAGCCACGATGCAATGTCCTTGGCGTTCTCGTCCTGGAATCCGCCCCATACAAGCTGGTTGTTTCCTGTGCCGGCATCGACGATCATGCCTTTTGCCACGAATGCATCGATGTCGGTCTGGCTGGGATTCTTGAAAGTGGGACTGACGCCCTTCAGCATGGAGGCCGTCTTGGTCTGGTCATAGATCTTCTGCGCGAGAGCCTTGTCTCCGGTGACCACCTCGAATACCTTGTCCACGGCGTCAGACTGCTTTGTCGTAGCGCTCTTCATGTAGGTGATATTCGGCTCGAAGATGAGTTTCGCATCTCCCGTCTGATTGGGGAACGGGAAGATTCCGAAGTCGAAATCGGGATCGACGTCCAGGAAATTCTGGATGGACCACGAGCCCGACACCTTCATTGCCGCTTTGCCTTGCACGAGTCGCGCGTCGCACTTTGTCTGCTCGAGCGAGAATGTCTCGTCCTTCCATGTGTTGTCATAGATAAGCTTATTGTACCCATAGGCGGCCTTGAACTCGGGAGACGTGGCGTAGCTGACCTGCCCGGCCCGAAGCTTGTCGCCCCAGAGGGGGGTCTTGTTGAACACGTCGTTGATGGCGAATTGCATTGTTATGTTCCCGATGCTCCAGGTGTCGACAAAATGAGTCGCGAACGGCGTGATACCCAGGGCAGCGAACTTCTTTATGACCTGCTGCAACTCAGCCTGCGTCCGGGGAATAGCCACCTTGTTGTCTTTGAACAGTTTGCGGTTGTAGTACACACCCTGGTACAGGGCGTTGAAGACGACTCCATAGACTTTCCCTTTGAACGAGCCGCTTCCGACGGCGGCGGGGAGCACGTTCTTCAAGTAAGGCTTGCCGGTGAGGTCTGCCAGGACCTTCTGCGATCCGTACGTCGCCACGTCCTGCGCCTTGCCGATCATGATATCAGGCAGGCCGGATTGCATGTACTGCTGCATTTTCGGCTGGAAGGTCTTGCCCCAGTCACCGATGTCCCATTCCAACTTTATGTACGGGTATTTTGCGGCAACCGCAGCGTCGATGTACTTTTCGATGCCGGCATCCGTCGTGGATTGGCCTGCCAGCACCTTCAGTGTGACATTCGCCTGGCCCCAGGCCTGAAACGAGGTCGCAACCATCGCCAGAGCCAATGCGAGAATGATGAAGCGCGCCTTTCTCATAAACTCTCCTCCTTCGAAAGTATTCGGACCTGAGGTCCTCAGTACCACGCTCGCATGTCCGGAGAGAGCCCAGGTAGGACAAAATGGGAAAAAAAGCTTGTACAAAAGGGGAAAAATACGCTGCCGAAGCCCGCTCAGGGCGCGCTGAGCGAGCGATTCTGGTCTGCGAAGCTCAACACTGCTTCCAGGCTCGACTTGCCCTGCAGCCAGTCGTACATCCTGCTGGCCACTTTTTCCTGGAAGGACCATATCAACTGGTTGTTGCCGATCGTCGCGTCAACAACCCGGCCGGCTTTCAGGTACAGGTCGATATCGGGCTGGATCAGAAGGGGGACCTCGGGGCCGATGTTTTTCAACAGCGAGGATGTCTTGGTAAAGTCGAAGATTTCTGAAGCGAGCTCCCTGCTCTCGAAGATTGCATGCAGCACCTGATCGACGGCGTCGGCGTGGGAGGTCCGGGAGCTTTTCATGAAGGTCATGTTCGGTTCGAAGATCAGTCGTGCGTCGCCCGTCTGGTTGGGAAACGGAAAAATCCCCACGCGGACGTGCGGCTTTTCCACGTCGATATTCTGGAGAGTCCATGACCCTGTGACGTACATGGCGGCCTCTCCCCTGGCAAAACGTTCGTCGCACTCGGTGAGGTCGATGGTCAAAGCGTCGCTCCACGTATTGTCCAGGATCGACCTCACATGGGCGAAACATCGCTGAATGGCAGATGAGCTGGAAAACGACACCTCCCGGGCGCGGAACCTGTCACCCCATTCGGGCGTGGCGCTGAACACGTCCCCGAGAGCGAACTGCATCAGGATATTTCCACCGTACCAGCTCTCCTCGAAGTGGGCGGCAAATGGCACAATGTGTTTCGCTTTGAGCCTTGTCACCAGTGTCGAGAGCTCTCCCGGTTTCGCGGGCACATTCAGCCGGTACTTTTCGAAAAGATCCTTGTTGTAGAACACCCCCTGGTAGAAGGCATTGTAGGGAATCCCGTACGCTGTTCCACTGATCGTGACCGCGGGCAGCGATGGTTCTCGGACGTATTGCATGAGAGAAGCGGGAATCGGGGCGAGATTGCCTGAAGGAAAATAGGTGGCGACGTCCTGTGCCTTGCCGATCATGATATCGGGAACTTCACCCGCGGCAAATTTCGCCTGCATTTGTGACTGGAATTTCTCGCCCCAGTCCATCCGCTCCCAATCAAGGGTGATGGACGGCACGCGACTCGTGATCAGGTCGTTGATCATCTCCTCGATTCCCGCATCTGAAGTCGACTGGCCCGCCAGTACCGACAACAGCACCTTGTGCGGCCCCGTCACGCTGGAATCGGAGGCCTTGCTTCTTTCGGAGGGCGAGCAACTCGAAAACAGAAGGCAGAACACCAATGCGCTGAGGCCGATTTCCCCGGTCCTCATCCTCCTTCCTCCTCAAAGACACGGGCCTTGAATTCGCTGGGACTCACTCCCATGATCTTGTGGAAGACGCGATTGAAATAGGCATACTCCTCATACCCGACCAGGTACCCTATTTCTGTGAGGCTGAGATCCCGATGGCGGATATACTCGGCCGCCTTCTCCATCCTCTTTTTCGCAATGGAGAGCATCAGGTTGCATCCAGTCACCTGCTTGAACGCCTTGGAGAGGTAGGACCGTTCCACTCTGAACAGAGTCGAGAGCGAGGTCAGCGAGATATCATCGAAGTAATTATCCGCAATGTACTCCTGCACCCGTCGAACCGTCTGCCTCATTGAATCGCCGGCTCCCGGAGACACGGATTCTCCGAATGCCTCTTCGAGCATTTGTTCGATCACGCTGCACACCTCCGACGTATCGTGCCGATTCAGCGTCATGCCGAGGAGCTCGGCGGTATTTTCCAGCGACAATGTCGAGCGCGGAGATGCCCCAGTATCGCCGTGCTGGATTATCATGCTCGCCACGTATTCTGCGGTTTGCTTGACTTCGATCAAAAGCCACCCCTCACAGCCTCGCAGGCCGATCTGGTTGAAAATAATATCGCCCGCAAGGTGCTTCTCTCTCGACTGGAGCGCGAACAGCAGGCGCTTTTCGAGCTCGGAGTTGAGGCGCTTTCGCACCACCAGATTCTGCGCATCCTCTGCCCGGACGACGGCATTGCCTCCGCGCATCGTGCGCGCCATGAGCGCCGAGTGCGCCTCCTGGTAGGCGAAACGCAGGCGGTCGAATGAGTAGTACGGACGGCTCACCGCTACGCTCACGCAGGAACCAGTGAAGCGTTCCAGCTTTTCCGGCACAAGCTCGCAGACGCGGTCTATCCCCGCCTTGTCCAGATCGGTGAGAAGGATGAACTCGTCATGTGAGTACACGTTATGGAACGCCACAGCCTTCCCGCCCCGTGCCTCCTTGGTCAGCAGATCCTTGACCCTGAATGATAGAAGAGACATGTCCGAAGTGCTTCTCCGTGACGACAGAGGCAGCTCGGCGAGCTTGATGAGGAGCAGGGTGAAAACCGCAAACTCCAGCTCCAGCGCAGGAGCCCCTGCGCCGGATACGGCATCCGGCGCATCCTCGGCGATAAGTGCGCTCAATTCTCCATCCCGCAGGATCGATGAAGCCACCCGCAATTTCTCCCGCAGCTCGGATTGTTCTCGTTCCATTTCGCGGCTGCTGTTCAGGATGGAAAGTGCTTTGTCCAGAACGTCAAGCAGGGCGCTCTTGCTGATCGGCTTCAACAGGTAATCGATCGCTCCATTCAAGAGCGCTTCGCGCACGAAGGCAAAGTCATTGTAGCCGCTGAGCACGATCACCGGCATCTGGGGAAATCGCTTTTTGGCGGCCTTGATCAGTTCATTTCCATTCAGGAATGGCATATTGATGTCGGTGATCAGGATGTCGGGGCGTTCGCTCTCCATGATCCGAAGCGCATCTTCCCCGTCTTCTGCCGGTTCGAGCAGGGAAAATGGGAGTTTCTCCGCGGCGAGGAGGCTCTTGATGTTCTCGCGCACCCAGAACTCGTCGTCGGCAATGAGGAGCTTGCATTTGGCGGCACTCACGACTGCATTCCTTCCTGCCGCATTCGGGGGACCCGCAGCGTCACCGTGCTGCCTTCCTGAAGCGAGCTCCGAACGGATACGCCGTATCCCTCTCCGAAGAGGAGCCTGATCCGCGCATTGATGTTGGCCAGCCCGATTGATGTGCTCCTCCCGATGCTTGCAGCGTCCTCCTCTCTCAACTGGCGGTTTATCTTCTCCGCATCCATGCCGACGCCGTTGTCAGAAATGGAAAGGACCATGTCGCCGTTCTGCGCCGCGCCCTCGATCAGGATCCTCTTGGGGCCTCGTTTGTTCACCAGGCCGTGAGAGATCGCATTTTCCACCAGGGGCTGCAGCGAGAGTCGCGGCACTTTCTCCGCGAGCAAGCTCTGGTCGATGTCGATCGAAAGCTCGATGCCGTTCTGGGTGCGGACATTCATGACGTACATGTAGTTCTTGAGGTGGACAATCTCGTTTCCGACCGTGGAAAGAGGTTCCTGCATGTCGATGCTATATCGAAAGATGTTCGACATGGCCTGGCACAGGGTGCTCACCGTATGGCACTTCTGGGCGGCGGCCACGCTGCTCATGGTTTCCAGAGTATTGTACAGGAAATGAGGATTGACCTGAGCCTGGAGCGCCTTGTATTCAGCTTGTTTGAGGAGGAGCTTCGCGTTGTACTGTTGCGCCATCAGCTCCTGGATCTGATCGAGCATCTCATTGATGGTGCGTCCGAGGGTGCCGATTTCATCTGATTTCAGCCCGCTCAATCGCAGGTCCATTCGGCCACTCTCGATCTCCTTCAGGCTTCCGACAATGCGGGTAAGCGGCGTCGTCAGAGATCGAGTGATCAGCATCGCCGACATGACGGTGACGGTGATCACGATCAACGCAATCACGAGCATGTTGCGTTCGAGTACCTTCTGGCTTTCCTCGAGAAGGTACTGAGGTGTCAACGAATAGGATGTAAGGCCGTATTTCTGCTGCGGTATTTCGAAAAACACACTGTCCCGAATTGCCTTCCCGTCGTGCTCTGACCAGCCGTTTTCATGTATCCTGGTCGACACGCTGTCGAAATACTCCTTCTGCTTTCCGTCGAGCCTGCCATAGCGCAGGGCCGGACGATCTCCTCGGGGCTGGAGCCAGACTATTTGCCGCTCGGAATACACGTACTTGCCTATGATGCGCAGGAAGCTGTTCGTGTCAGCGTCGCAGACAATATAGCCGATTTTCCGAGTGACATTGTTAGTGTAGATCTTCAGCACGAAGCGGATGATATCCTTGTCCCGGCTTGCATTGTGATAGCTCGACACGAGCATGACCCGGTCGTCCGATTTCACGTACTCGGAGACGACATGTGCGTTGTTTGCGACCGGGTCTTCATAGATGTCCTCAGGATACCTGTTCCGCGGCGTGGAGGCGCTTCGATAGTAGCTGACGAGGCGATTGTCCATTGTGTAGATGTAAAGCGCATTGACGTTCTGGGACGGATCGAATGCGGTGATGGCCATCGTATACGCCGTACGATTATTCCTCGCCTGCAGGTCGGTCCCTGCCAACTGGCTGCCGAGATCTCGGGCGAACGCGGTCTGGTTGTATATCTTTATCAGGTTGTTCTCATACGACTTTATCCAGCCATACAGCTCATCCTGCATCCTCTGGAGAGAATTGCGGCTTGCATCCCGCTCCTGCTGATAGATGATGGACGAAGCCGAATGCTGGAAAAACAAGGTCTGGAGAAACAACGCGAGCAAGGTACAGGAAAGGCAAAGCGCAAGGATTCTCGTTCTCATATGGAACACAGGCCATTTGATCATCACAGACAGTCACCTCACTGACCATTGTTACTCGGTTCAATAAAGCTTGAGAAGCGCCGCACAATGGGGCGGCAACCGGCGTTCCACCACGCCCTCCACTGTTCCTCCCGCATCCTCACGCTTCCAGAGATCGCGCACTCTCAGAAGGCCTGATAGTCCCAGATCTTTTAGCGTCGTGGATACTGTCGCAGGCGAATCACCGCCGTTGAACAGCGCGACATAGGCCGCCCCCGATGGGCTCCTGGCCGTCCAAACGATTCTGTTTTCCTCGCGGGAGACAGGGCGATTTTCGCTGCTGTCACGATTCACTTCGAGCACTTCAGGATTTGTGAGAAGCGAAAGAGTCCAAGGGTCGTTGTCCCGAAGCTCTCCTCCCACCATCAGCGGAGAGCGGAAAATGCTCCAGAGGGTCATCATGGTCACCTGTTCGTCGGCAGTGAAGCGCGTCCTCCGGTCTTCGCCTCCTCCATCCACGGACCGGATCCCGATATGTCCCAGGGGCAGCATGTCACAATCGGGCCAGTGCCCCGGCCCCGAGCTGGAGTACCACTTCTCGCAGCGATCGAACATGTCGAGGAGCAGCTCCCATCGATCCCAGAAGTCGTCCGTGATGCGCCAGAGATTCGCGTTCGACGTGAGCTTTGGTGCAAGTTCGAGGGGCGCCGGCCCCGGTGAGAGGCTTAGGACGATCGGCCTTCCACAGGTGTCGATGGCCGAGCGGATCATTGCGATTTCTGCCGGATGAGCTCCATAGATTCGCGAGGAAGCAATGTCGTCCACCTTCACGAAGTCCACTCCCCATTCCGCATACAAGGCGAATATCGAATTGTAGTATGCCTGAGCCCCCGGGATGGCCGGATCCACGCCGTACATGTCCGTGTTCCAGGGACAGATGGAATTGGAGTGCGCGATCTCCCGGGCGCTCGAAGATGAGCCCAGAATCGGGGAACCAGCGTGTGCGGCCTGGCGGGGGATGCCCCTCATGATGTGGATGCCGAACTTCAACCTGAGATCGTGCACGAAGTCGGCTAGAGGCTTGAACCCCTTCCCACCCGCCGAGGAGGGGAACCGGTTGACCGCGGGAACAAGGCGGGACCAGGCGTCCATCTCGAGCGGCACATACTTCCTGTACAGGGACGAGTTCGCGCCGGGTTCGTACCACTGGATGTCGACGACGATGTATTCCCAGCCGTACTCTCTGAGGTGAGCCGCCATGTAAGCAGCGTTCGCCCTGACCTCGTCCTCCCGGACGCTGGCACCATAGCAATCCCAACTGTTCCATCCCATGGGTGGCCTGCGAGCCCATTCGTGATGTTTCATGCGGAACGCAATGTATCACGGCGAGTGGAAGGCAAGGTAGGACAAAACTGGAGAAAGTACTTGCACAATATTGAAAAACCAGTCGCAGAGCTATTCACGCTTCTCTGAGGCGAGCCGCGGCGCCGTGGGCGATCGGTCATTTCACTCCCGCAGCACCTGCCGGTGGAGCTATCGGCGTCGTCAGGGAGGGTGACCGGATCCGGGCGGACATCCCCGGGAAACGGCCAGACCACCTGATCAAAGAAAAACGCGCGCTACCTCCGTGGTGACAATCCTTCACCGATGAACGAACTCGGGCACACGCCAACACTGTCAGATAAAAGATGTAGGAAAAATGCGGTCTTCATTACAAATAGTTCCAAATCCTGGCCATAAAAACCGGAGCTGCACCAGGCGCTGATTGACCCAACCTCTTGTAAGGAATACGATTAACCAACAGTGAATCTCAGAGAGACACGCACCAAAACGGTTCTGATTCGTATTCCTAAACCGTAGGTCAGATGTTCGAGTCATCCCTGGGGCATAGGCAACTCCTGGTATTACAAGGAGTTGCCTATATCGCCACCGGAACAGGCACAGAAGCTCTCCACCGTCACCGGAAAGCCCATCCGATACGTTAACGTCAGCCCTGAGGAAGCAAAGAAAGCCCAGCTTGCCGCCGGGGTCCCCCCATTCCTGGCCGACGGTCTGAGTGAGCTCTTTGCCGAGCGACGCAGGGGGAAAAGAGTTGCAGGTCTCACAAATCATTCCGACAGTTTTCGGGTGGCGCCCGACCAGCTTTGACGAATTTGCCACGCGCCATGCCGCGATCTTCCGGGGTGAGAAACCGGCGCCGAAGGTCTAAGCCTTGCTGGGTGACGTTCGGGCTTCAGCCGGGCCTGCGCCGCGGGAGGGACTCCACGGCGTCACGGTTCTTCCACAGCGCGCAGCCGCCCGCAGTCTCCATGAACTTCGAATGGCTCGCGCGCATCAACCCGAGAAACTGTGAGCCCAGCGCTTCTCTCAGCGGCATGGACAGTACATTCGTGTCTGAGAATGGGGCGAATGGGCAGGGCTCCATATCCCCCGAGGCGCTGATATGGACGAATCCCCTGGCGGAAGCCAGGCACCCGCCCTGCCCTTCCTCGTCACGGCACGGCAATGAACACGGCAGGGAACCTGCTCCGGAAATAAGCAAACCAGCACACCCTTCTTCCATCTTATCGATCAACTTATCGATCAATAAATATTGACAACGCTCATAAGATATGATATTTCTTGGTTCGATTGTTCATAAACAGAGATCATTCGATCTTCGGGAACTAGGATGTCTGACGGCAAGACACCTCGATGGAAAAGCATTGTGGCTCTCATCTCTCAGAAGGGGGAGATGTCGGTAAAAAAAACCGCCGAGCTCCTTGGCGTTTCAGAAATAACAATCAGGCGCGATCTGATGGAGATGAAAAACGAGAGACTGGTTTCCAGAACCCATGGAGGTGCCCGGCTGTTCGATCTCGGCAGCCTGATCGGCGAGAATTATGTCGTGACCGAGCAGTCCGAGAAGTATGCAGGACAAAAAAGCACCATCGGACTCAAGGCGGCATCCCTCGTGCAGGCAAACGAAACGATATTTCTGGACTCGGGATCCACGACGCCATTCATCGCCAAGTACATCGACAAGCAGCTCCCCATCACCGTTCTCTGCTACACATTTCTCAACGCCCTTGAGTTTTATGGAAGGAAGAACGTCAACCTGATTCTCTACGGAGGTTTCTACCATCGTGATTCGACGATTTTCTACAATCCAGAGGGTCTTTCATTCATACAGGGAATACGGGCGGACAAGGCTTTCATCTCGGCCGCGGGGATTGATGCGAAACTCGGCCTCACGACCTTCTTCCACTTTGAGGTCGACATCAAGAAATCGATGATCCAGTCAGCGAAACAGATTATTCTCGTGGTTGATTCCTCGAAATTCGGCAAGACCAGCGTGTCGTTTTTTGCGGGGCTCGACCAGGTCCACACGGTTGTCACCGACGCGGGAATAGACCCCCGTGACGCGGAAATGCTGCGCCAGCACAATATCGACCTGATCATCGCGGAGTAACAGGCTGGCGCGCGCTCGGTTCGGTCTTTCACCGGTCCTTTTGGGCCGGATAGTTCCAGGTGAAGGAGGATCGTTATGAGACGGAAATGGTTCAAGTTCCTGCTGGCTGTCACTCTCATCTTCCTTTTTGCCTCGCCGATGATCTTTGCCCAGAAGCAGTACGAGATCGTCACGGTGGTCAAGATCGCCGGCATTCCATGGTTCAACCGCCTCGAGGTAGGGGTGAACCAGGCGGCCAAGGATCTGAACGTCAACGCCTACCAGGTGGGACCGGCGGACGCCGACCCGGCGCAGCAGGTGCGCATGATCGAAGATCTGATCAGCAAAGGGGTGGATGCCATCTGCGTGACCCCCAATGACGCCAAGTCACTGGAGCCTGTCTTTGCAAAGGCGAAGGCGAAGGGAATCATCATCGTGACCCACGAGTCCCCGGACCAGGTGGGCAAGAACTACGACCTCGAGCTTATCGACAACGTGAAGTTCGGGCAGCATGCATGGGACATGCTGACCAAGTTCATGGGCACTTCGGGTCAATACGCGATATTCGTGGGCTCCCTGACGGTTCCGCTGCACAACCTGTGGGCGGACGAGGGGTTGAAATACGCCAAGACGAAGTACCCCAATATTAAGCTGGTGACCGACCGAATTCCGTGCGGTGAGGACCAGGAGCTCGCCAAGCAGAAGACCCTTGAGCTCATCAAGGCCTATCCGAACCTGAAGGGAATCATCGGGTTCGGGAGCCTGGGACCCCCGGGAGCGGCGCAGGCGCTCATGGAAAAAGGGCTCAGCAACAAGATCTCGGTTGTCGGAACGGTGCTTCCCGGCCCGGCTGCGACCTACCTGAAGAACGGCTCCATGAAGCACGGGATCCTCTGGGATCCGAAGAGCGCGGGATTTGGCATGACTTGGATCGCCAAGCAGCTGCTCGACGGCAAGAAGATGGCCAACGGCATGGAGATCCCGGGAATGGGCAAGATCACCCTGCAGGGGGACGTGATCAAGGTCGACGCAGCGATCGACATTACCAAGGATAATGTCGACAGCTTCGGCTTCTAAGGGTTCATCGGACGTGACGGGCCCCTTTGCCTCCGGCGAAGGGGCCCGTCTTCCTGAGATGCGGGAGGACCATGGCGGAGCTTTTCCTTTCAATGAAATCCATCAGCAAGCGCTACGCCGGAGTCCTCGCGCTTGACGACGTTGATTTCGAAATTCGCCGCGGTGAAATCCACTGCCTCGTTGGGGAGAACGGATCGGGGAAATCTACCCTTATCAAGATCATCTCCGGCGTCCTGCGGCCGGACCAGGGAGGCCGGGTCGAAATCGACGGTGAAAGCCTGGGGAATTACCATTCCATCGATTCCATCCATCGTGGCATCGAGGTCATCTACCAGGATCTATCCCTCTTCCCAAATCTGACGACCGCGGAAAACATCTCCTTTCTCCAGATCATCGCGGAAGGGGACCGGCTCATGAAGTGGCGGAAAGCGCGCGCGATCGCGGAAAGGGCCATGGCGCGCATCAACGTCGCGATTCCCCTGCACGCCCCGGTGGCTGAGTTGTCGATTGCCGACCAACAGCTTGTCGCAATCTGCCGGGCACTCACCAGCGAAGTCAAGCTGCTCATCATGGATGAGCCTACCACCGCGTTGACTCGCAAGGAGGTGGGGGCCCTCCTCGCGGTCGTGAAGGACCTCCAATCCAAGGGCATCGCCACGCTCTTCATCAGCCACAAGCTCAACGAGGTTCTGGAAGTCGCCGATCGGTTGACGATCCTGCGGGACGGGAAGAAAATCGGAACATTCGCGCGCGGAGATCTGACGGACGAAAAATTGACTTTCTCCATGACGGGGCGGAAGATCGAGTATTCCCCGTACGCATGGAGCCGGGGGGAGAAAAAGCCGCTTCTAACGGTGAACAACATCTCCAAGCGGGGCAATTTCATGGGCATCAGCTTCTCCTTGTTTCCCGGTGAGATCCTCGGAATCACGGGCCTCCTCGGTTCGGGCAGGACGGAACTGGCGCTTGCCCTGTTCGGCATGAACCGACCGGAAAGCGGCGAGCTGCTCATCGACGGCAAGCGGGAACGGATCGAATCAGTGCAGGACGCGGTCCGCTGCGGCATCGGCTACGTGCCGGAAAATCGAATGCTGCAGGGGCTCGTGATGGAGCAGGCGGTCGGGCAGAACATTGTCATCACCATCCTCGAGAGGCTTCGCAACGCCCTGGGGCTGATCCATGCTTCCAGAAAGGAGCAGGCTATCTCCCGATGGATGGAAGAGCTAGTCATCAAAGCGCCATCCGTCGATTCCCCGGTCCAGGCCCTTTCGGGCGGCAACCAGCAGCGCGTGGTACTGGCCAAATGGATGGCGACTTCTCCGCGGATACTCATTCTCGACGGACCGACGGTGGGGATCGACGTGGCCGCGAAGAGCAGAATTCACGAGATCATCCGCGATCTTGCCCGAAAGGGGATGGGAATCATCATGATATCGGACGAGGTTCCCGAGGTGCTGCACAACTGCTACAGGATCCTCGTCATGGACAGAGGGAGAATCCGCGCCGAGTTCGAGGCAGCAGTCGCCACGCCCGATCAGATCCAGAAGAGCATCAATGAGAACTAAAGCACTGTTCCAACGGCACGAAACAACCCTGTTTCTCGCAATCGTTGTCTTCGGCGTCATCATCACGATCATCAATCCGAGTTTTTTCACGCTGGAGAATCTCTTCGACCTCATAAAGAGCTACGCCTTCATGGGCGTCTTCGCAATCGGAGTCCTCTTTGTCCTCATCTCGGGCGGCATCGACATATCGTTCTCCGCGATCGCCACGGTGGGCGAGTACCTGATGACCGTCATCATGATCCGCCATGGCGGGAATATCGCCACATGTTTCCTGATCTCCTGCGGCATCGGCGTTGCCCTGGGATTAATCAACGCGCTGCTCATCTACAACTTCAACATCCCCACGATCATCACGACCATCGCCACGCTGAACATCTTCTATGGGATCCTCACCGTGCTTTCCGGGGGAAAATGGATCTACAACCTGCCCGCGTGGTTCCAGGAGTTCGCGATCATCCGGGTGTTCACGCTGACCAGCGCGGAAGGTATTCCGTATGGGCTTTCCATCATCACCGTTCTCTGGCTATTCGTCGTCGTCGTCGCATGGCTCATCCTGCGCTACACCACGCTGGGCCGCGCCCTGTACGCCATGGGCGGAAGCATCACCTCCGCCCGCCGCGCGGGGCTCAACATCCTGCGCCTGCAGTTGTTCGTCTATTCCTTCATGGGTCTCATGTCCGGAATCGCCGGTGTCATCCAGGCGCTTCTCGTGCAGACGGTGGCGCCCAACTCCATCGTCGGCAAGGAGCTGAACGTCATTGCTGCCGTCGTCCTGGGGGGAGCAAGCCTTGCGGGGGGCTCGGGAACGATCATCGGCACGCTCCTGGGCGTCACCTTGATCGCGATCATGAGCAACGGCCTCACCCTGATGCGCGTCTCCGCTTTCTGGTACGACGTCTTCATCGGCCTCGTGATCCTGATCAGCGTCGGGTTCAGCGCCTACCGCCGAAAGAGGATGCAGCGGCGATCCATCCTGGTACGGGAGTAGCGCGGTGTACAGGAAACATTCGGAGCTCATCATTCTCTCCCTTGTCCTGGTTGTGGCCTTCCTCCTCATGTGGGTCCTGAGCCCGGCGAAGTTCCTCCAGCTGGGGAACTTTCAATCCATGGCCTTCCAGCTCCCCGAGCTGGGACTGCTCTCCGCGGCAATGATGATCACGATGCTCACGGGTGGCATCAACCTCTCCATCATCGCGTCTGCAAATCTCTCAGGAATCGTCGCGGCGATCGTACTGACGAGGTTCCTCACGCCAGACACGATGACATCCGGCGCAGCGGGCATCATCTTCCTTGCAATCTGCGCCGGCCTTGCCACATCGCTTCTCATCGGCCTTGTCAACGGGCTGCTCATCGCCGTTGTGGATGTTTCCCCCATCCTTGCGACCCTTGGTATGATGACCCTGGTCAACGGCCTGACCATCGTCTTTACGAAGGGCTACGTGATCGCGGGTTTCCCCGACTTCATCCGGTTCATCGGAAACGGCCTTGTCCTGGGAATCCCGATGCCCATGGTCATCTTCATTGTCGCTGTTGCCGCCATCAGCATTCTCATCAATCGCACCCCGCAGGGGTTTGCCATGCGCATGATCGGTTCCAATGCGACCGCCAGCTATTTTTCCGGGGTCAACAACCGTGCCGTCCTCATCAAGACCTACGTTGTCTCAGGCCTGTTCACGGGAATCGCTTCTCTGATCATGATCTCCCGTTTCAACTCCGTGGCAACAGGATATGGATCCTCCTATCTCCTGATCACCATCCTTGCGTCCGTGCTCGGCGGGACGAGCACGATCGGCGGCTTCGGCCGGATCTCCGGCCTCGTTCTCGCCCTGTTCATTCTCCAGATTATATCCAGCGGCCTGAACCTGCTTCGGGTGAGCGCCTTCCTCACCACCGCGATCTGGGGCTTCACCATCATCCTCGTCATGGTCATCAACTTTTACGGCAGAAGGTTTCAGGAAAGGGCGGCAAATCCATGAACTCACTTCTCGGCATCGACCTTGGGACCACGTCGCTGAAAGCATCGCTCTTTCTGGAGGACGGTTCCCTGCTCGCGTTCGAAAGCCGTGGCTATCCCATCGTTGCGCCGAAGAGCGGCTACGCGGAACAGGATCCCGAGGAATGGGTAAAGGCCTTGTCGCAGGCGTGCGCTTCTTTCAAGGAGGCGCATCCCCTGGAGTTCGGTCGCATGGCGGGAATCGGGATCTGCGGGCAGATGCACACGCAGGCCTACCTGGACAGGGAGGGCTTCGTCCTGAGGCCGGCCATCACATGGATGGACCAGAGATCCTGCGGCCTCGTGAACGACATCAATTGCGACGAGAAGGCGCACGATCTCATCTTCCAAGAAAGCCAGAATTTCGCCACGACTACCTACACGGCGCTCCAGGCCCTCTGGGTGAAGAGAGAGCAGGAAACGCTGTGGGAAAAGGTCCGGCATATCCTTGTGGCAAAGGACTTTCTCAAGTACCGACTCACGGGAAAGATGGCTACGGACCCCACGGACGCCAGCGGCACCCTCCTGTACAACGTGAAGGACTGCGCCTGGTCCGACGCTCTTCTTCGCTACTTCGGCTTTTCTCCCTCCCTCCTCCCGGAGGTCCTGCCTTCCGCCACGATCATCGGAACGATTACGCGCGAAGCGTCTCGCATCACGGGTCTGCCTGAAGGCATTCCCGTGGCCAACGGATGCTCCGACAATTCCGCCTCTGCCCTCGGGGCCGGCATGGTCGAGCCCGGGCAGGTCACCCTCATCAGCGGAACGGCAGGTGTCATCACCGTATGCTCCGACAGGCCGCTCCCGGATTTGAAACATCGCACATTGTGCTGGAATTACTGCCTTCCCGACCGGTGGGTCACGCTCGGTCTCATGCAGACAGCCGGGGAATCCCTGAACTGGTTCCGGAGGGCTTTCGACGCGCCCGCCGGCGGCGAATGCGGACCCACGGGGGACGTGTTTGAGCACTACGACGAGCTGGTGAAGAACGTCCCCGAGGCCTGCGGAGGACTGGTGTTCCTGCCCTACCTGAACGGGGAGAGGACGCCCCATTGGGATCCTTTCGCGCGCGGGCTTTTTTTCGGGATGAGCCTGTCGACGGACAAGTCGTATTTCGTCCGGGCTGTGATGGAAGGAGTCTGCATGGGATTCAGACAGAACATCGAGACTGTCGAATCCCTCGGTATCAAGGTCGACCAGGTGCGCGCGGTCGGCGGCGGGCTGCGCAGTCCCGTGTGGCTTTCGATTCTCGCCCGGATTGTTCGAAAGCCAATTGTAACGGTGAGCGCGCCGGACACGGCAAACCTCGGCAACATCCTCCTGTGCGGAAAAGCCATTGGCCTGTTTCCCTCCGTGGAAGAAACGGCCAAGCGAGTATCAACGACGGGTACGCGCCTGCACTTTCCTGAGGGCAGCCCCGCCTACGAGAAGCAGTACAGCATCTACAGGGAGCTCTACGAGAAGTTGAAGGGATCCTATCGAAAATGCTTTGAAGACGAGGCGCAGGCGCGGTGACCCAGGTCTGAGGGGGGGCTGCCGCTGAGGCTGGCCGACGGCGGCTTCTCCCGAGATGGTTGGAGGCACGGCTCGACTGGGCTTTCTCGGGCCGCGCGGTCCAACGTGGTACAGGAACCCATGCCTAATTCTTCGAACGCCTCTTCCCCGCGGGGAAGTACAGATCTTCGATCGACGTCACGACGCCGGGTGCACCGATTGCCGGTAGCTTTCGCGTCCGACGCGTGTTTTCCAGTTTCCTGACGTCCTCCCGTGTCAGCTCGTTGATCGCGCCGACGGCAAGTGCCTGGAGGATGGAAATCGCCGTCAACTCGAGGATGTCGACGAGGTCCAGGGTCCTCACGATCCCTTCCGGACTCAGGATGACCAACCCATGATTGGCCATCAGAAAGGCATTGTACCTGCGCAGCAGGGGGACGAAATTATCAGCAAGCTCCTGGGTCAACGGCTCCGCGTACGGCACAATGGGCACCGGCCCCACTTCGACGACGGTCTCGGGGAACACCGGCCTCATGAGCCAGTTTGTGCCTTTGAGCACCGCAAACGCGTTCGTAGAAGGCGGATGGCAATGAATGACGGATTTTGCATCCGGCCTGTCACGATAGAAGTTCAGGTACATCGGCGTCTCGCCCGTCGGCTCCCGGGACCCCTCCCGCGTCCGTCCCTTCAGATCGATGAACACGAGGTCCTTCTCCGTGAGGCTGCCCTTGGGCACGCGCGTCGGAGTGATGAGAAGCAGATCGTCCTCGAGCCTGTACGAGAGGTTCCCCCCGTGGCTGGTCACGTACATCTTCTGACTCAACAGCGAACACACCTTGAGAAAGTTACTTACCTCATTCGCATAGCGCTGGATCAAGCTCATTCAATTCCTCTTTCCGCTCATTTCCGCTTCCCGGCGTTGTTTTTCTCGGCCTCGTAGACCTGGTAGGCCTTTTCCGGGGTTTCGTTTCCGTGCACCACGGCCGCGACCGCCTTCATCATCCCCACCGGCGAGTCCGACTGGAAGATATTGCGGCCCATGTCCACTCCCGCCGCCCCCTCGCTGATGGCGCGGTATGCCATGGTGAGCGCATCGAGCTCGGGTTGCTTCTTCCCGCCCGCGATCACGATGGGAACCGGGCAGGAAGCGGTGATCGTCTCAAAGCCCTTCTCGACATAGTACGTCTTGACGTAGTGGGCTCCCAGCTCCGCGCATATCCGCGTGGCAAGCCGGAAATACTGGGCATCGCGCACCATGTCCTTCCCGACAGCCGTCACGGCCATGGCAGGGATCCCGTAGCGGAGTCCCGCGTTGACGAGCTTCGTCATGTTGACAACTGATCGCGACTCGAACTGCCCTCCGATGAATACCTGGATGGCTGTTGCGCAGACACCAAGTCGGATGCAGTCCTCCATGTCCATTGCGAGCTCTTCGTCGGAGAGCTCCTTGAGGATGCTCGGTCCGCCCGACGCCCGTATCACAACGGGCTTTACGAGGGACGGGGGCACCATGCTGCGCAGTACTCCCCGCGTGCACATGAGCGTGTCACTGTACGGGACAAGCGGAAGCACCGTGACGTCGATCCTCTCCAACCCGGTCGTCGGACCCTGGAAATATCCGTGATCAATGGCGAGCATCACAGTGCGGCCGTCTTTTGGGTTGAAGATCCTCGCCAGCCGATTCTTCATTCCCCAGTCAAGCTCGTTGCAGCCCTTCAGGAAGAACATCTCGCCTTTCTGGGGGACATCCGTGTAATAATTCTTTCCTTCTTTGTCGATCTCCGGCATCGCTTTCTCCTTCACTCTCTCACTGCACGAGGGCCTGAAACGTCCTCACGCAGAGCAGTCGTGCGATCAGGAAACGTGACCAAGACGTGCGAGGTCAGTCTTTGCAATTCCCTGCTTCTCCATCTCTTCAAGGATGAGCTCTGCGGCCCAGCGAGCCCCATTCCCAACGACTGCACAGCACTTGTCTTTGTCGTGGTGGGCGCCGGCTTCACGGAAAAGCTTCTTTTCTTCGTCGTTGCGCAGATCGAATTTTCTGCCATAGATCTTCATCTGCACTCCGGCGCAGACAACGCTTTCGTACTTCTCCATGAACTTCTCATGCAGGGCGGCGGCCATCCGGAAGGAAACGTACTTGTCTGCCCGTCCCTTTTCCGTCGCAGCTTCTTCCAGAGTGCGGCCGAAGTAGAGGCTCATCATCATGATGGCGCCCGAGTATCCGCCGCAGAGACCATCGGTGCATTCCCCCCCGCCACCCGCGAGGCCGCTGCCCGCCTTGTAGACGAAGTCATTCACGATTCCCAGGCCATCCTGTATCGCCTTGATGGCACATTGGGCGCAGCCCCTGTGCTTTTGCTCGTACTCGAAGCCCAGATCGTAGATCTTCTGCGCAAGGGCCTCTTTTTCCGTTTTGTCCATGCCTTCCTCCACAACGACGTTCATCCAGCGAACGTCCTAAACGTACGTGGAACCACCATCAACGATGATGTTCTGTCCTGAGATATACCCGGCGAACGGGCAGGCAAGGAACAGCGCGAGATACGCGACGTCCTCGGGTTGCCCCAGTCGGCCGACGGGAATTCTTTCAATGTATTGGTTCCTCTTCTCGGGATTCGGCTGCCGGTCCCTCAGAAGATCCGTTTCGATAAGAGCTGGCAGGATGGCGTTCACCGTGATTCCGCGAGGAGCGAGCTCTTTGGACATCGCCCGCACGAGCCCGTTGATTCCTGCCTTCGCGGCGGAGTACGGAGCGGATCCGCCGCCGCCGGTAATCGATCCGGCGGAGCCGATATAGATGATCCTTCCCTGTTTCCGGGCAATCATGTGGCGCACGACCGCGCTGGTCGCGTAAAAGGCGCCCGACAGGTTTACGTCGATGCCCTTCCTCCAGGCATCCGCAGTCAGGTCCTCTATTTTCGTCGGCCTGGTGAAGCCGGCGCTATTCACCAGGATGTCAATCCCTCCAAACAGCTCCACGCAGCGTTCACAGAGCGCAGACATCTGCTCCGGAGCGGTCACGTCCGCTTCGAAGGTCGCGCAGGTGCCGGCGGAGTCCTGGATCCGTTCCTCGACGCGCTTCGCCCCCTCGATGTCCTCGGGGATCGGCAGGTGGCCAATGACCACGTTCGCCCCGGCAGCGGCATAGAGAACACTGATCGCCGCCCCGATGCCGCGCGCGCCGCCGGTGACGATTGCAGTTTTTCCCGTCAAGTCGAAAGTCACGTCCACTTTTCGCTCCATCTCAGCGGTGTTCTGCGTTACTCAGCGATGATGAGATCGATGCCTTTCTCACGAAGCATCGCCGCATCCTCTTCTCGGATTGCATTGTCCGTAATCACTGTCTGTACCTGATCCAGGTCGGCAAAATGGGAAATGCTCGTCTTGCCGAATTTCGTGGAATCGACGACAAGAATGATCTGCTTGGCCGACTGGATCATGAGTCTTTTCATGTCGGCCTCGAAGTAGAAATAGGTAGTAAGCCCGAGCTTGGAATCCACGCCTGCGGCGGAAATGAAGGCCTTGTCGGCCCGGATGCCTTTTAGAAATGAGTGGTATTCCGAGCTGTGGAACACCGTGGAATCCTTGTCGTAAAAACCCCCAGAGAGGATGAGGTTGGTGTTTTTCCTGTTGTAAAACTCCAGTGCGTTCAGGAAGGTGTAGCAGAGGACGGTAATGGGAAGCTCTTTGTCGATATACTTTGCGATGTAAGGTGTTGTCGATCCTGAATCCAGAAAGATTGTTTCGTTTGCCCTCACGAGGGAGGCGGCTTTCAAGCCTATGGTGCTTTTCTGCTGAACGTTCTTCTGCGTCTGCTCCCCGATGACATAGTTTTCTCCAACAAGACTCGCCGAATTGAAGAGTCTGGCACCTCCATGGGTTCTCTGTATCACCCGGTCTTTTTCCATATCTGTCAAATCCCGCCTGACGGTCATCTCGGAGACATTGAGGATCTGCGCGATCTCTTTGACGGACATTTCTGCCTTCTTCGAGAGAAGCTCGACCATGCTCTTCCAACGGCCCTTCTTGTAGTCGCTCATGTTACTACATTCATGATCATATAACCACGAAATATGGTGATACGAAAGTATTCTTATTACAAAAAATCAAAATTGTCAACATATCTTTCATTAGTTTTGTCTTCTTTGTGCATCAGATCAAGCTTCAGCTAGGCTTGGGAAAGCCGATCAGACCGCCTCAGCCCCCGACCGAGCCGCGTCCGTCGGTCAGCGAGGGATCTCGACGAGGAGGTAGCCGGCGCGGTAGACTGCACCTGAATCCCAATCGCAAGGAGTGCAGCCCCACATGAAGGTCCTCATCATTGGCGGGGTGGCCGGCGGTGCAACAGCCGCCGCCCGTGCCCGTCGCCTAAGCGAGTCTGCCGAGATCACAGTCGTGGAGCGTGGGCCGTACGTCTCCTACGCCAACTGCGGGCTGCCGTATTTCATCTCGAAGGACATCACGAAGCGCTCGAAGCTCCTGCTGCAGACCCCCGAAGGCTTCGACAGACGGTATTGCGTGAAGGTCCTGGTTGAGACAGAGGCGCTGGAGATCGACCGTGCCGGCAAGCGCGTGCGCGTGAGAGGCCCCGAAGGAGAGTCGTGGCTGGCCTACGATTCCCTCATTCTCGCGCAGGGTGGCTCGCCGTTGATGCCCCCGGTGCCCGGCATCGACTCCCCGAACGTGTTCCGTCTCTGGACGGTGCCCGACATGGACCGGATCATGGATTTTCTGGAGAAGGAGGCACCGGCCACTGCAGTCATCGCCGGCGGGGGGTTCATCGGAATGGAGATGGCCGAGGCATTCGTCCAGCGGGGCCTCTCCACAACTCTCGTCGAACTACTTCCCCGGGTTATGTCAACGATGGACCCCGAGTTCGGGGGCATGATTGCACGGCGCCTGGAGGCGCACGGCGTGAGAGTGCGCACGGGCGTGGGGATCAAAGCAATCGACGCCGGCTGTGCTGCCGTTGAGCTCAGCGACGGGAGCAGAGTGCCCGGAGCCGTCGTCCTGGTGGCCGCGGGAGTCAAGGCAGAACTCACGCTGGCCCGAAACGCAGGCCTTGCTCTGGGCACCGCGGGCGGTCTATCGGTCGATGAGCACATGCGCACTTCGGACCCCTTCATCTGGGCGGCCGGGGACATGAACGAGGTCGCGCACAAGGTGTCGGGAAGGACAGTCCGTGTGCCGATGGCAGGTCCGGCCAACCGCCAGGGCAGGATCGCCGCCTCGAACGCTCTGGGCATGTCCATGAAGTATTCCGGTGCTCTTGGATCCAGCGTCGTCAAGATCTTCGACGCGGTTGCGGCCAGCACAGGCCTGACGGAGGCTGCAGCGAGCGCCGCGGGCTTCGATGCGGCCTCAGCAATCGTCGTCAAGGACCACCACGCCTCGTACTATCCCGGCGGCAGGGAACTGGTACTGAAACTTGTGTATGACCGTTCGTCGGGCCAGTTGCTTGGCGGACAGGCTTTTGGCGAGGAAGGGGTTGAGAAGCGTATCGACGCGCTTGCGACGGCCCTGCACGGAAAGATGGACCTGAGCGACCTCGCCGAGATCGATTTCGCCTATTCCCCACCCTTCTCGTCGGCCAACGATCTGCTGAACGTCGCCGCATTCGCTGGATTGAACGACCTCAGCGGGTATGCGCCGCTGCTCGGGGTAGAAGAGGCACGAAAGCTGCTGGCGGAATCCGGGGCAGGTACCGATCGGCAGCGGGCAGTGCTGCTGGATGTACGCAACCTCAACGAGTACGAGACCTCCCACGTGCGCGGGGCGCTGAACATCCCGGTCGACGAACTTCGGTTTCGCATGGACGAGGTGCCCCGAGAAGCCCCGCTCCTCGTCCACTGTCGCTCGGGGTTCCGCTCCCACCTCGCGGTGAGGATTCTCAAGGAAAATGGCTGGAAAGATGTGCGCAACATCACGGGCGGCTACATCGCCATGACGGCTCTGGGCGGATTCGAAATCGAGGAATGACAGGCAGGCATGCAGCCGCGGAAGGAGGCGCAGCATGGGAGGAAACATCATCAAGGAGAAGATTGCGGGGTGTGCCAAGATCGTAGATGTCCGCACGCCTGCGGAGTTGTGGAACGGATCCAATGCCGTACGGAGAGTCTGCTGCGCGAAATCACGGATCCCGAGGAAGCCTGTCGGATCCTCGCCGAGCGCGCGCGGAAAGCTGAGCCCGCACGCGATGTTATCGAATAGACTTCGGACCCTTCGAGTACACCCGCACGCACGACCGGGGCGATCGCAACAGGTTCACGTTCGACTTGACGGAGAAGAAGGTAGTCCTCCCTCCACATGCTTGCCGGCAACATGGGTGAAGAAGCGGTCCACGTGCTCCAGGCGCATGGCATCAATGTCGTACGGGGCGTGTCGGGAAACGCTCGAGAGGTCACGGGGGCGCTCGCCGATTCGGGCGAGCCATGTGCGGCGCATGGAATCGGCCACGCGCACGGCTCGAACTATAGTCACGCAATCTGATGTTGTGTGACTTCTGTCGCTGAAGGGCACTTTCAGCCGGGTGAAAGATTGGCTAACCGGGCAGTCAGCGAGTGAAACAATCTTCACGCGCCTTGAGCCAAATCCTTGGAGGAGGTCTCTATCGTTGCTGTGAAAACTGTTCCCGGCCGCCTCAGGACTGTCAGATAGAAGATGTAGGAAAAATGCGGTCTTCATTACAAATAGCTCCAAATCATAACCACAAGTAGAGGCGCCGTACCAAACGCTGATTGACCCAACCTCTTGTAAGGAATAGTATTAATCAGCAGTGAGTTTCAGAGAGACTCACATCAAAACGGTTTTGATTCATATTCCTAAACCGTAGGTCAGATGTTCGAGTCATCCCTGGGGCATATGCAATTCTTGAATTGACAAAAAGTTGGACCAGCAAGCGCTGGGAAAGCCATACGCTGTCAGATAGAAAATGTCAGAAACTGCATCAGCGGGCGAGTCTTCTATGGTTCCCAAGCCGTGGCGCTTCGTTGTGTCCGTCTGCGCCCACGCCAGTTTCGCAGGATGGCGGTCTTCGTCCGGTCCTTGAAGAACGAGACATCGGGGTAGCGGATCTTTGTCGCTACCGCTACCGATTCGCAAACAAGCTTTCCGCGGTTTTCCCAGCATTTTCGTGTGGGTAGCAGGGTAGCGGCAAAATCGGCGGAACGGGACACTCTTGATTCCACCTTAACGCTCCCTGACTCACGCTGGCTCTTGGTCTTGATCAATTGGTAGGCAGCGAGTACTATGGACCCATGGGAAAAGCAAGGACTGCATCAGGTATCTATGCCTCGACTTTCCAAATCAACAACGGCAAACTTGCCCAATCCATGCGAATGAGCCTCCCGGCCGCCTTGGTGCGCTCTCTCGGGCTGATGAAAGGAATGACTGCCTATATCAAGGCACATACTGACGGAACCTTCACTGTCTACCCGAACAAGCCCCCCGATACTCGGAGGTAACGCTATGAGTGATCCAAGATTGCTTGGCCTTGCAAAACGCAACATCTGGTGGCTCGCCCCAGAAGAAGCTCTGGAATTCCCACAGCGGGTCATCGCCAGAATCATGGACATGGGCACATTCGAAGACATTCATGAGCTGATAGCGATTGTGGGCGAAGAAGCCCTGCGACAGGCGCTGCAAAACGCTGAGGCTGGGCAATTTCGACCACGTTCCTGGTCGTACTGGCAATACCTTCTCAATCGGCTTGCCGATGATAGGTTGCCGCC
>Ga0187870_1000824_pt1 | contig 31644 bp, 36 predicted proteins | sample June2016WEW_13_1_3_FD_132974 | JGI IMG/M metagenome (GOLD analysis project Ga0187870, IMG submission 132974) | Peatland microbial communities from SPRUCE experiment site at the Marcell Experimental Forest, Minnesota, USA - June2016WEW_13_150 | ecosystem: Environmental > Terrestrial > Soil >... | reverse complement strand
TGCGGGCGGCGATTGTCCTGAAAGAGATGGAAGGGCTTTCCTATGAGGAGATCGGAGATACGCTCGCCATATCCGTGGGAACGGTAAAATCGAGGATATCCAGGGCGCGGGAGGAACTGAGGCGGCTTCTGGGGGGAAGGATATAGGATGAAGAAAAATTTGTTGAACAAAATCAAATCGCATACGTCTAACAGGCAGGAGGGAGAAAAATGAAGTGTTCGCAAATAAGGAAGATGATCTCTCCATATGTGGACAACGAGCTTGCACCGGACGAGTTGAAGCTATTCACCTCTCATATTCAGGGATGTCCGGCATGTAAAGAAGAGCTGGAAAAGATACGATCCATCCACCAGCTATTCGCCTGCGCCGAAAGGTTCGAGGCGCCCCTTGGTTTTGCCACAAGGGTGATGGCGCACGTGGAGGAAACAGAGGAAGCGGGTCTTTTTTCACGGATCCGGCGCCTTTTCGCAATCCGGCCTTTATTTCTGCGGACGCTGGAAGTCGCTTTCGCCCTCGTGATTATGCTGATCGGCGTGATGTCGGGAAATATGCTGGTGGCGGACAGGACACCCGGAACGCAGCCAACCATACAGGAATCTTTTTCTCTTGACCTGTTCCAGGCCACGCCCCCGGATTCGATAGGGGGCGCGTATATGAAGCTGGTGGGGACGGCCGATGAAAGATAGCATCCTGAAGTACGTCCTCATAGTCTCTTTACTGATGAATTTCACCTTGCTTGGTACTGCGGCCTATACACATTACAGGCAGGTCCGCCAGGTTCGCACGGCCTCGTTTCTGGCACCGGGCGGCAGACCCGGCCCGGCTGCCCCGTTCGGCCCCGGCATGTTCTTCGAAGCGTTGTCGCTGAAACCTGAACAGGTGAAGCTCTTCCAGCAAAAGGCAGGAGTGTTCCATAGCGGCCTTATGAAGAAGGGACAGGAGGTGGACAGCTTGAGGGTTTCACTGCTTGCCCTCATGCGTGCGGATAACCCGGACGGCAAGGCGATCGAGGCAACCATAGCCCGTATCAATAAGGAACAGGAAGAGATGCAGAAGAGCGTCGTTTCCCATATGCTCGAATTCAAATCGATGCTCAACAAGGACCAGCAGAAGAAATTCATGGATATGATCGATGGCGCGATGGGTGGACGCAGGGAGGCCGTATGCCCATAGTAGTCAATTTCACAAGAGTGGACCACCCCGGTTGCCGTTGTCGAGCCGGAAGTGTCGTTGAGTATTGCCAACACGGAGGAACGTGAATGAACCTGCACTATCTGTTGAACGAGCTTTACTACCAGAGGCGGAGGACGGTTGCGGCGATCATGGGACTATCCATAGGCATCGCCCTTCTGATCATTCTCAGCTCCCTCTCCGCAGCCTACCGCCAGGCCGCCCATGCCCCCCTTAAAGAGATAGGGGCGGATATCACCGTCCAGAGGTCAGGGAACGTCCCGGAGCAGCTCGCGGGCGTCGTCTTCCCCTGCTCAGCGGAAACTATTCGCGATGAACAGGTGAAAAAGGTCGAGGGCCTGCCGGGCGTGAGAGGGATAGGCAAGGCGGTCCTGCTTTGGGTCTTTGATCCCAACAGGGCATGGATCGTCCTCGGGATCGAGCAGAAAAACCCGGTCGGGCCGGCGGTGCTTCGATCTGCGGTTGTTGACGGCCGTTTTCTGGAAGAAGGCAGACCGGAGGCGCTCATCGAGGCATCCTATGCCCGGCAGTTTAACATCAAAGTAGGGGAGATGGTATCTATAGCAAAAAGGTCCTATCCCGTCGTCGGGATGGTTGACGCCTCCAGGGCCGCAAAAATAGCCGTTGCCAATGTTTATCTGCCTCTGTCGGAAGCGCAAAGCCTCGCCGCTTCCTCGTCCTTGGTGCAGTCCGTCTCGCCCTTCGGTAAGGCCGACGTCAACCTTCTCTTCATCAAGGCGGACCAGGAGCGGATCACCTCGCTGGCCTCCGCTCTGCGCGGCATCTTCGGCAAGGAGGCGACAATCGGCACCCCCGAATCATTCCTCAAGCTCCTCGGAAACCTCTTCGCCCTCTCCGACAAGCTGACCCTTGCGGCGTCCCTCATCGCGATCATTGTGGCCGTCCTGATCGCCTTCAAGACCATGGCGGGCAATATCACAGAGCGGGCACGTGAAATAGGCGTCCTCAAGGCGGTGGGCTGGACGAACCGGAACGTGGTGACCCAGCTCCTTTCCGAATCGGTAATCCAGTGCTTCCTCGCCGGCATCGTAGGGCTGGCGATAGCCCTCGTCGCGGCCTTCGGATTGAGCTTCATGAAGGTCAACATCCCCATCCCCTGGGAGATGAGCCCTACACCCCATTTCTTACCGGGCGGCGGTGACCAGATATTCAAGACCCTGAGACTTCCCGTCCATGTGCCCTTTACCCTGGCTGTGTTTGCCGTCCTTCTTTCGGTCGTGATAGGCGGTCTCACTGGCATACTTCTGGGGAGAAACATATCGAAAATCAAGCCTTCGGAGGTTTTACGGCATGAATAGTATGAATAACGGAACGATCCTCACAGGTACGGGTCTCACGAAAAAGTACGGCGACCTTGCCGTCGTCAAGGAGGTCTCGCTCTCGATTGCGAAAAGCGAGTTCGTCTGCCTCGTCGGAAAATCGGGATGCGGCAAGACGACCCTCCTTTCCCTCCTCTCCGGCCTGGAACGGCCCACGAAGGGTAACGTCATGCTGGACGGCACCGACGTGACGAAAGCTACAGAGGATGAGCTTGCCCTCTTCCGCCGGAACAACGTGGGCTTCATCTTTCAGTCTTTCAACCTGATCCCTACGCTTTCGGCCTGGGAGAACGTAGCCCTGCCTCTCTTCCCTATAAAAATGGCGGGGGAAGAGCGAAAGAAGCGCGCCCTGGATCTTCTGGAAAAGATGGATATGGGCCACAGGACGGACCACCTGCCTTCCGCCCTCTCGGGCGGCGAGAAGCAGCGGGTGGCCATCGCGCGGGCGCTCGTGAACAACCCGAAGGTCCTCTTCGCGGACGAGCCGACAGGCAACCTGGACTCGGCTACCGGCGACGCGATCATGGAGATCCTGAAAAGGCTCCACACGCAGGAGGGGGTCGCCATCCTCATGGTGACCCATGAAGTGGAGCTCGCAAAAACCGCGGACCGACTGATCCGCATGCACGATGGAGAGTTGATATCATGAAGAAAATAGTTATTCTGTGCTCATTGGTTTTGGCTGTCCTTTGCTTTGGTGTAAAGGCTCATGCCACGAACCCTGTCAAGATCGAAGTACTCTACATGAACCACGGCCCCCTTATGGATACGCTCAACAAGATGAAAGCGGTTTTCTCAGGCTACGGCGACAAGCTCACGGTCTCCTGGCACGACTTCGACACGCCGGATGGGGAGAAGTTCATGGCGAGCAAGGGGATAAAGCAGCATGTACCGCTTATTATCTGGATAAACGGAACGCCGAAGACCACCGTGGGTGGAAAAGAGGTAACCTTCGCCGGTTTCCCTACAGGATCGGGTCCCGCCTTTTTCCAGGGCAAGTGGACGATGGACGACCTGAAGGCCGTCCTCAATCAGGCAACCGGCAAAAAGTGAGGACGCCATGAACTTGCGGTACGTGCTCAACGAACTGCGCCATCACCATCACCGGACGCTGGTGAATGTCCTGGGCATCGCCATAGGCATTGCCCTCTTCGTCTCGATCAATGCCGTCTCGACAGCCTACCAGAAGGCGGTGAGCGCTCCCTTCAAGAGCATCGGCGCCGACCTCGTCATCCAGAAACCGGAAAAACGTGCCGTCAACGCTTCACAGACACCTACCTCCATGCGGGGCATACGCCTGCCTTTCTCCAACCAGCTCCTCTCTGCGAATGAACTGTCGAAGCTCTCCTCTCTCGAAGGGGTCGCGTCCATGAGCACGTCGCTTCTCCTCTGGGAGTTCGACGCAAGCGGGTTCAAGACGATCATGGGGGTGGACCTCTCCCAGCCGAGCCTCGGCCCCATCAAGGTGAAGGAATGGCTCAAGGAGGGGCGCTTTCCCGAGAAAGAAGGCGAGGTGGTCCTGGAGAAACACTTCGCGAAGTTCCATCACGTCGCCCGGGGCGGCACGATGACGATCGGAGGAAAACCTTTTACCATAGTCGGGCTTCTCGAGATCAGGGAAGGGTCGCAGATCGCCTCGGCGAACATGTACCTCACCCTGACCGACGCACAGAACCTCTCGGAAGGCGCGCACGGCGTGAACATTGTCTATCTGCGCCTCTCGAACCCCTCGTTCCTGGATAAGGTGAAGTCACGCATCGGCCGCGAATTGCCCGGCATGTCGGTCACAAGCTCCGACTCGTTCCTCGAGGTGATGGGCGGCGTCTCCAAGATATCCGACCAATTCACGCTCCTTACGTCCCTGATCGCCTTCGCGGGCGCCGTATTTCTCATCATCAAGACGATGCTCGGGAACCTCGTCGCGCGGTCTAGCGAGATCGGCATCCTGAAAGCGGTCGGCTGGACGGAGCGTAACGTACAGAAGCAGCTAATGGCCGAGGCATTGCTGCAAGCGTTCGCAGGCGGCCTCCTCGGTCTTGTGGCCGGCTATGCCATTTCCTATTGCCTCGGGTTTCTCTCGATACCCGTTTCCACGCCCTGGGAGATAAACCTCATGCCTGCCTTCGCAAAAGACGCTGCAGGCGCCGCGGCGGCGGTGAGACTACCCGTCGGCGTATCCGCAAGCCTCACCGCCTCGGCCCTCGCACTCTCGTTGGTGGCAGGCGGCCTTGCTAGCTTCTTCATGGGCAGGCGGACATCACGGATGAAGCCCGTGGATATATTGAGGAAGCTGTGATTGCCCTAAATGACATGGTATAATTTTTTGAGGAAAGGGTGAGGGTTCCTTCGATGAAACGGCAGCACAAAACGATCTTCCTTGCCATGAGTTTCATCTTGATCCCGGTTTTTTTCTGGCTGACACCCTTGAACTACATCCATAAACTTGGACGCGGCTGTCCACTTCACCCCGTTAAGAATGCCCTCAAGTCCAATCTCTGCCAGAACCGCTTTTCCGCGCCTGAACCGAGATCGGATTCCGCGGCTCTGCCCTGCGTAACCGAGCATATCTATGCCGGAGCCCTTTCAACATCTTCTATCGGGTCGGGATATGAACCGATCCGCATCGATTTTTCCCTGAAAGACCCGCCCCTTCGCTGTTAGTCAGGCAACCATTTCATTCCGACCGTTCGCTCTCGTTAGTGAGCTCAAAAGAGAACTGAAAAAAGGCCAGGCTGAGCCGTATTTTCATACCCGGCATAGATGAAAGGAGAACTATCATGGCATTAATTGTAGCGGAAAAGATCAGTAAAACGTATCAGGTCGGGGAGATCGCGGTGCGGGCGCTGAAAGACGTGAGCTTCACCATCGAGCCCGCATCGTTCGTCTCCTTTGTCGGACCCTCCGGCAGCGGGAAGACGACCCTCCTCAACCTTATCGGCTGTCTCGATAGGCCCACAGACGGGACCCTCCAGGTCGCGGACACCGATGTCCTGAGCCTCAACCGAAGCCAGGGCGCGGCCTTCCGGGGGAAGCACCTGGGGTTCATATTCCAGGACTTCAACCTGATCCCGGTCCTGACGGTTTTCGAGAACATCGAATACCCCCTCCTCATGGTCCAGAAGGTATCGCCCGGGGAGAGGAAGAAAAGGGTCATGGCCCTCCTTCAGGCGGTCGGCATGACCGACCAGAAGGACAAATACCCCGACCAGATCTCCGGGGGGCAGAAGCAGAGGGTGGCGGTGGCGCGCGCCCTCGTGACGGAACCGAAGCTTGTCCTCGCCGACGAGCCGACCGCCAACCTCGACCACGCCACAGCTTTCGCCGTCCTCGGCCTGATGAAGAAGATGAAAGACGAGATGAAGACCGCCTTCGTCTTCTCCACGCACGACCAGAAGATCGTAGGCGAGGTTGAGGTCATCTACTCCCTTGAAGATGGGGAGCTGACGGGCAAAGAGGTCAAGGGAGGGCGAAGCCATGCGTAATTTGTTCAAGATCGCCATAAGAAACCTTTTCCGCTATAAAAGAAGGACGCTCCTCACCGTCTCCCTCATCACTATAGGGGTCGTCTTCGTCCTGGGTTACATAGCCGTGGCCGGCTCCTTCAAGAACATGATGGTCGCCCAGATTACCGATTCCTCCCTGGGCCATCTGCAGGTACACCGCCAGGGATATATGGCCGCTGTCGAGAGCCTTCCCCTGACAATGAACCTTAAGACGCGGCCCATCAAGATCCTCGAGGACGTATTGAAGGGCCAGCCGGAGGTCGAGTCCTATTCGCCGCGCATCCGATTGGGCGGGATGTTCAGCACCTTTGTAGAGACGACGAGCATCCGCTTGAACGGCGTCTATCCCGACCGGGAATTCAAGACCGTGCCCTTGCTGCCATCCCGCATCATCAAGGGGGAAAAGCACCTGAACAGGGGAGAGATATTCGTGCCTGAGCTCCTCGCCAACGGGATGGGCGTAAAGCCGGGGGACACGATCGTCCTCGTCACGTCGAACAAGGACGGGTCGGTGAACGGGATGCAGTTCAAGGTCTCAGGCATCCTCGAAAGCGCCCAGGGACCGGGGGGAAGGGACGGCTACATCGATTTCGATGATGCCTTGCAGCTCCTTCGTATGCCCGAGTTAGAGTGGAGCGAGGTGGCCATACGCCTGAAGGATTTCAGCCAGGAGCCGGCCTTCACGAAGAAGCTCGAGGGACTTCTGGGCAAGGAGCTCAACCAGAAGGGGAAGCCCATCTTCACGGTCGACCCCTGGGAGAAGCTGACCCCATTTTACAATATTGCCCGCATGATCGACGTTATGAGCATTTTCATCAAAGTCATGCTGATCGCGGTCGTCCTCGTGAGCATCATGAACGTAATGATCATGGCGGTCTTCGAGCGGGTGAGGGAGATAGGGACGATTGCGGCCATCGGCACCTCCCCCGGGAAGATACTGTCCATGTTCGTCATGGAGGGGTTCTCCCTGGGGGCCATCGGGGTGATCGTCGGCGACGTGATCGGTCTGGCCATCATCCTGGTTCTCAACCTCGTGGGCTTATCTTTTGATTTCGGCAGGCAGAAAGGTCTTATTCTGAAGGCTACCATCGCCCCTATTGACGTCCTCATCGTATCAGGGATCGTCATCCTGATTGCCGTTCTGGCGAGCCTGCAGCCTGCGCTCAAGGCGTCGAGGATGGAGCCGATCGATGCGCTACGGCATGTATAGGGAGAGACCGAACAGGGGATGCAACCGGAAAGGTGGTCCAAATATAAAAGCAGAAGGAGGCAGCGAAAATGAAAAAGTGCGTGGTTATCACAATAGTTCTCGTTTCACTCCTGGCGGCGCAGGTCTTCGCCGCACAGACTATGAAAATTGCCGTGGCGGCGGCGGATAAGACCCCCACGGCGGCGGTGAGCGATCAGATGGGAGCGGCCCCCTACTTCCTCTTTTTTGATGGAAAAGGGAAGCTCCTGGAGGCAATCGAGAATCCGTACAAGAATGCCGAAAGCCCGGGACCCAGCGTAGTGAACTACCTTGCCGGGAAAGGGGCGAAGGTCGCGGTTGCCGGAGGATTCGGGGCAAAAATCGTGGAGGTCATGAAAGCCAAGGACATTACCGCAGTCTCTTTCAAGGGCAGCGCCCAGGATGCGGTAAAGAAGGTTTTGCAGTCTAAATAGACAAAAGGAGAAAACATTGATGAAAAAGTTAGTCTTTCTATCACTGGTCGCTCTGTTTCTGGTATCCGGTCCGGCCTTTGCCGAACAGAAAGGAAAGATTTGCGTTGCAACACAGAAAAAGAGCCCGGAGGCCGCGGTGAGCGATAAGGCGGCGCTGGCCCCCTATTTCCTGATCTTCGACGAGAAAGGGAATTTAATCGAGACCATCGACAATCCATTCAAGGAAAAAAAACTTGAGGCCGGGAAGTTGATGGCGAATTTTCTTCCCGAAAAAGGGGTTACCGCGATAATCGGAACAGACTACTGCGGCGATATCATCGGCATCTTCAAGAACAAGGGCGTTACCGCTTATAATTTCGAAGGAAGCGCGGCGGAAGCTGCCGCAAAGGTGGCACAGGGCAAGGTGCCGGCAGCGTTACAGGAAGATACGCTTGTAGACAGCCATAAAGTGATGATGGAGGCACTGCGCACGGGGCAGGAGAAAATTGCCGTGGCCGCGAGCGGTGATGGTACCGGAGCCCTTGTAAACGCCCAGGCGGCATCGGCCCCCTATTATCTCGTTTTCGACCAAAAAGGGAAACTTTTGGAGGCGCTTGAAAACCCTTATAAGACTGCGCAAAGCCCCGGGCCCGACGTCGTCAATTACCTTTCCGGCAAAGGGGCCACGGTCGTGGTCGCCGGAGATTTCGGACCGAAGATCGTGGATGTCATGAAAGCCAAAAGGATGTGGCCCGTCCGTTTCAAGGGCAGCGCCCAGGACGCGGTAAAGAAGGTTTTGAAGTCCAAATAGACCAAGGAGGAAGAGCAGATGAAGACAACAATTCGCTTCGTTTTCGCCGTTCTGGCCCTGCTCGCGGGCGCCGCGGGCGCCGCCGATAAAGGGATGATCGTCGTGGCGGCGGAGGGTCAGACGGCAGAGGTATCGGTGAGTGACCTGGTTGCCCGTGCCCCGTTCTTCCTCTTCTTCGACGGGACCGGGAAGCTCCTTGAGGCAGTCGCTAACCCTTACAGACAGGCCGGGGGATCGGGCATCACCGTCGCCGATTTCCTCGCCCGGAAAGGGGCCGCCGTGGTAGTGGCGGGAGGGTTCGGCCCGCAGATCGCCGACGAGATGAGGGGCAAAGGCATCGCTACCGTCCCTTTCAAGGGCAGCGCACGGGACGCGGTAAAAAGTGTTTTGCAGTCAAGAAATACGGATAAAGAATAAAATAGAGAGGTTATATATGCGAACTGTGGTGACCGTGTTTATACTTTTGATTGTGGGGAGCCTCCTTCCGGCCATGTCCGCTCGGGCCGTAGACGGTACCCAGCTCCTTGTCCAGATCGATCGCAACCTGAATCCAGAATCCTACGCCATGTACCGTAAGCTGATCAATATCGAGCCGGACGGCAGGAAGAAGGAGTATACCCTCTTCACGGTGAAGAAGGGGCTGGACAAGGTGGCGGCCCTCTTCCTTTCGCCCGCGAGCGACAAGGGCAGGAGCACCCTGCGTCTGGGGGACAACATGTGGCTCTACATCCCCAACGTGGGAAAGCCGATCCGCATCACGAGTTTGCAGTCCGTGATCGGGGGAATATTCAACAACTCCGATATCCTGAGCCTCGACTATTCGGCCGAATACAACGTGGAAAAAGTGGACGAGTCCGGGGCGGAATATCTCCTCTACCTGAAGGCCAAGACAAAGAGTGTTGCCTATGACCGCCTGAAGATGTGGGTCGACAAGGGAAGGAAGCTGCCTACAAAGATCGAGTGTCTCACCGAGGCGGGTATGCTCATCAAGACGCTCTATTTCAAGAACATCAAAGACTTCGGAGGAGGGATCGTCCGCCCGGCGGCCCTCGAGACCGACAGTCCTCTCTACAAAGGCTACAAATCGATCATGCTCTTTGCCCAGATCAAGCCGAAACAGTACAAGGACGAGGTCTTCACGCTCGACTTCATGCCAAAAATGGAGGGACTGCGATGAAACCGAAAAGCATCGCCCTCGCGGTTGTCTGGGCGGTCTTTTGGTGCGTCCCGGTAATGGCGGCGGCAGAACAGGGCAGCCAGCCGCAGCCGCCAGCGGCAGATGAGCAAGCCGGCCAGGCAGCCGGAGAGCAGGCCGGACAAGCATCGGCACCTGCCACCGGGGGAGAGGCAGGTCAGCCTGCTGCGGTAACCGGCGAGCAGGCGGCAGGACCACCGGCGCCGGTTGCGGGAGCTTTAAAGCCGGCCCCTCCGGCGCTCTCCGCCGAAGAATACAAGTTCGAGGCATCGGAGTACGAGAAGAAGCCGTACCATATCGGAGGGTTTATCGAGGGGCGGCCGGTCCTCGACGGGCTCAACAAGGGCTCGGCCCTGTACAAGGCCAACTTTTACAACCAGCACGAGCCCGGCTCGCTCGGGGAATTAAACTCCAGAGTCCAAATGGACGGGAGTATTGAGAAAGGGATTGCGCGCTTCTTTGCGCGGGGAAACTTCAGCGCCAATGATACGGTCCAGGGCTGGTCGAAGATCGGGACGCTCTACGAGGGCTATTTGACCCTGAAACCGTCGGACTCCTGGATCTTCGACGCGGGCAAGAGGACTTTCAAGTGGGGGAAGGGATACGCCTGGAACCCGGCCGCGTTCATCGACCGGCCGAAGGACCCGACGGACCCGGATCTTGCCCTTGAGGGTTTCTGGGCCGCATCAGGCCAGTACCTCCGGAGCTTCCAGGGGCCGCTGAAAACCTTCTCCTTTACGACGGTTTACCTGCCCGTCCTTTATAACGTCTACGACCACACGAATCTCAACGACGATTTTGCGGGGGCCCAGCTCAATCCCTCAGGCACTGGCAATCCGAGCACTACCAACCAGTCCAACGTGGCCGCAAGGTCCTATTTTCTCCTGTACGATACCGACATTGACTTGACATTCCTTACGGGTCAGTCGAAGACGCCCAGGTACGGCATGGATTTCTCCCGGAACATAGGCACCAATTTCGAAATTCACGGAGAGGCGTCGTTGATCGAGAATTTTCAGAAGAAATTTGTCGACCAGAACGGGGCCCTCCATAGCTCCACGTCCGACGCGTTCAGCTACTTGCTCGGCATGCGCTACCTTTCCAAAACACTGACGACGTACATACTGGAGTGGTACCGGAACGGCACTGGTTTGACCAGAGGAGAGATGCAGGATTTTTTCTCCTATGTGAACACGGGGTATGACAGGTACGTTTCCACCGGAAATGCTACCCAGATCGCGAGGGCGTCTAACCTCGTCTCGGGGAACTACGGCAAGAATTCACCGATGCAGGATTACTTTTACCTGCGGGTCAGCCAGGACGAACCTTTCGGCGTCCTCTACTGGACGCCGGCCTTAAGCTCGATCGTGAACCTCAAGGACGGGAGCTTTCAGCTCATTCCCGAGTTGCTCTGCACACGGTTGACCAACTGGGAGTTTCGCTTCCGGACCTATATGCTCGTAGGGGGAAGAGACGAGGAGTTCGGCAACAAGCAGTACGACTACCGGGTCGAGCTGCGCGTGCGCCGTTTCTTCTGAGTTAGTTCTTACGTCCTTTGTAATCATCGGATGCAGAGACTGTGCAGTTCGATACGGAGGTCACGATGAGACATACTCTGCGGATGTGTATGGTTCTCGCTGTGCTGTTGGTTCCCTGCCTGACGAGCGGCGCCGAGCCCCTTCTTATCGCCGTTGCTTCAGACGACGTGGAGGCGACGTCCATCGTGGGCAATTTTGCCGCCCATAGTCCGTACTACCTGCTCTTTAGCGGCATCACCATGGTCCAGGTGCTGAGGAACCCGTTTCTCGACAAGGGCCCTGGCGCCGGTCCGCTTGTCGTGGACTATCTCGCCCAAAAAGGGGTCGCCATTCTCGTTGCCGGTAGGTTCGGCCCGCCCATGATAGAGGCTATGAACAGAAAGGGCATGAGATACTTCCTATACTCCGGTGTCGCCCAGGAGGCCGTTGAAAGGGTCGTGAAATATTTGAAGCCGGCAGAGAAAAAAGGCGGAGAAAAGCGGGGTAATCGGGGCCCTGCTGAGAAGTGAGCCCCTTCGAAAATAGTTGACAGAACCAGTGAAAGTGTTGTTTAGGGAGTAGTGAAACGATGGAAACTCCAGCCGAAAAACAAGAAACAGCCCACAATCCGCCGACCCTGGTCGATCTTTTCCTGTTGTTCCTCCGCCTTGGCGCCACGGCCTTCGGCGGACCTGCCATGGTCGCTTACGTAAGCGAATTTGTCGTGAAGCGAAGGAAATGGATGGACCCGCAGAGCTTCAAAAGTGGCGTCGTGCTGGCCCAATCCATACCCGGCGCCACCTTGATGCAGACAGTGGCATACGTGGGTCTCCAGATGAGGGGGTTGCCGGGTGCCCTCGTCTCGTATATCGCCTTCGGCCTTCCGGCCTTCCTGCTCATGCTCGCCTTTTCCGCGGTCTATGCCGCGTACGGAAGCCTGCCCCGGGTAGCATCCGTCTTTTCCGGACTCCAGGTAATCGTCATCGCCATCATCGCGAACGCGACCTACACCTTCGGCAGAAGCTCCCTGAAGCACTACACGCACGTCCTGCTTGCGGCCGCCTCTGCCGCTGCCTTCGGACTCGGCGTAAGCCCTTTCTACGTCATTCTCGGCGCGGCCCTTGCGGGAATGCTGCTCTTGAGGGAGACACCGGAGACGCAACAGGCAAAGGCACCAAAAAAACGCATTTCCGCCGTCCCCGTTGTCAGTCTTCTCGCAATTCTCGCACTCGGACTGGTTTTTCTCTACCTCTTCCGTCCCGCCCTTTTCGGCCTTGCCCTTCTCATGATGAAGGTCGACCTCTTTGCTTTTGGAGGGGGCTTTGCTTCCCTGCCGCTCATGCTCCAGGAGGTCGTTCACGTTAGGGGCTGGATGGACGCGAAGACGTTCATGGACGGCATAGCCCTCGGCCAGGTGACGCCCGGTCCCATTGTCATCACCGCCGCGTTTGTGGGATACTTGACGCATCGACTGTTAGGATCGGTTGTTGCCGCAGTTGCGATTTTCTCCCCTTCTTTCATACTGATGGTCCTGACCGCTCCCTTCTTCAACCGGTTGAAGGGTTCCACAGTCTTTCTGAAAGCCACGCACGGCGTACTTGCTTCCTTCGTGGGCCTCCTCCTCTTTGTCGTTATCAAATTTGCAATCGCAGTGCCGTGGGACCTCTTCCGCATACTCCTCGTGCTGGCCTCCCTCGTCGCCCTTATCAAGAAAGTCGACCTGCTCTACATCGTATTGATCGGGGCGGCGCTGTCACTTCTCCTGTTTTAGGCACTGAATGCTGCCGCCGAGTTGCCCGCTATAAGCATCAGAAACGTGAAGTGCAGGTGGATTTACTGATCCTGTGATTCCGTGGCATTACCAAGCAAGCCCCGCAGAGGATGGCAGGATTCTTGGAACAAAGTCCTTCTTTATTCGTCTAATTATATAGAGAGAAAAGATGAAGCTCCTGCCGCGGAAAGAAGGTTTTGCGCCGCCCGGACGAAGAATCGTATCAGCGAATGAAAGAACACTTCCCGGATGCGGGCGACCTTCTGACTATCCCCGTAAGGTACGGTGTCACGAAACGGTTATTATGAACGGGGGTCAATTCCTAGAGGCGCAATGACACGGAAAAGGAGGATGCGAAATGTTTCACCGTACGACGGTCTCCAGAATTCTGAAAGAGAGCCTTGTAATCATGCTGGTTGGCGCAGTTCTGGGAGGCTTCTTGAACCGGGGGCTCATCAGGTCCTCCATGAATGGGGAACTGCTCACAAGAATAGAACAAAAGCAGACGTCCGATTTCGAGAACAAGGTCTTGGGCGAAGGATATCCCGGCTGGTCGGAGACCGGACATCCCGTTGAAGCGTCCCGATAGAAGGAACGGCTATGCATGACAGCAACAAACAGTACATTTTTCTGGTCTGCAGGCTGTTGATCGGCGGGATTTTTGTCTGGGCGGGTGTGGAAAAGATTCTTGCACCCTTCGCTTTTTCCGTCGCCATCTACAATTACGGGTTTTTCCCCGGACAATTGATCGGGCTTGCGGCAGCCATTCTGCCCTGGGTCGAAGCGATAGCAGGCCTTTGTCTCCTCGCCGGTCTCAATACGAAGGGCGCGGCTATCATCACCTCTGTTCTGCTCCTGCTGTTTGTGGGCCTCATTATCATCAGCGCCCTCCTGGGCCTAAACATCGATTGCGGCTGCTTTGGAGGCGTAGAGAGAAAGGTTGGGCTACAGACCATTGCTGAAGATGCAGCCCTGTTGATCGTTTCTGTGGCAGTACTCCTCTTTGAAAAAAGTCCACTCAGCGTGCACGTCCTGTACAGAAGAATACTGCCGGGGAGGATTGAAAAATGAGAGATAGATTGAGTGTCGGAAACCTCCCCATGCCGTGACTGAGGCCCCATATTGCCCTCAGAGGTACTCGACGCAGAAAAGTCTATGGAACAAAAACCTATTTCATTCGTCCAACTTATAGAAGGAAAAGAAGAGGTAGGTTGTCATGAAAAAGATATTGGCGTACGTGATCGCAACGGCCGTGGTTCTTTTCTCCGTCGGCGCTTATGCGGCAACTATAGAGCTTTCTTCTCATATGCTTGCCCGAGCGGGCATCCAGTACAGCCCGGTTCAGGCGTCCCCGATAAACCATGCGTTGATCGCGCATGGGATCGACAAGGTAATGAAGATAGGCCGGGCAAGCCTGCGAAGAGGTTAGCCTGGTCCTTCCTTCTCGATGCACCGAAGGAGGTCTTATGAAAAGCCCGGAAGCACGCAAATACCGAGTGCCCGTATTCTACGGCTTTGTATGCGCCGCTCTCGGCTACCTCGTCACCCATCCCGTGGAGTGTTGATTTCCATGTTCATAATTCTTCATAATCTCTTCGATGGCCTTTCACATTTCTCTCCTATACTTGTAGAAAATCTATAATACAGGAGGTAGGAGGCATGAAGAAGTTAGTGGTAGTAGCTATGGTGGCGGCACTTGGCCTGCTGGGTACGATGGCCTATGCAGGCTGGCAGGGGTATGGGCCGGGTTACGGTCCCGGGTATGGCAGTCAGGTGGACGTGAATAAACTCAAGGAGTTTCAGAAGGAGACCGCATCGCTTCGGGATGAAGTCGCAGCCAAGGGCATAGAGCTGCGGAACGAGTATGCCAAGGAGAACCCGGACCAAACCAGGATCACCAAACTTCGGACCGAGATCGGAGACCTGCGGACTAAAATCCAGGCGGCAGCCCAAAAACAGGGGCTGCCCGCGTGGGGTTATGGTCCGAGAAGCGGCGGACCCGGCTGGGGTTACGGCCCGAGGATGATGGGCTACGGCTACGGAAGAGGTCCGGGCTACGCTCGGGGTTATTGCCCTATGTGGTAGGAGGTGCTTGGAAAACGGGCCCCGGAAAACCCCGGGGCCCAACCGAGAGGAGGGCCGGAAATGCGGAGTCTACCGCGTCTTGTTTTCGCTGCCCTGCTTCTGCCGGTGGTCGCGCCGGTGGCTTCCCTCGCGCAACCGGGTGGCCGCGGCATGTACGAGGGCATGCCGTTCGGACAATCTTGTCCCGGTCCCAGGGGAGGCGGTCCGTACGGGGCCCGAAGGCCGGTCGCCACTGCCGACCAAGCGAAAAAGATGGTAAAAACCTATTTTCCAGCCAGGGAGTGGAAATACGCCTGGGAAAGATGGAGGAAAGAGGCTGGTACTTCGAGGCGGAGATACTCGACCCGGATGGAACGATGATCGACAAGGTTATTGTAGATAAGAGAGCCGGCAGAATCCGTTCGATTTACTGAGACGAAAGGAGGCACCTCATGGCAAGAACAACCGTTGAACGGGTGATAGCAAGGACCGCCGCGAGGGCCGGCATACTCGCCTTCTTCGTCATGGCCTTCGAGATCATGATCATGATCAGCCCCTTCGCCTTTTTCTTCTATTCCGTCTTCAACCCCATATTCCACTGGCTCGACAGCCTTACGGCCACAAGATGGCTCACCGCCTTCTTCCTGCCCCACATGATACTGCCCCCTACCTTTTTCTTGAAGGCCGTCCGCGTCTTCGGCTCTGTCTGCTTCGTGGCCGGTTCTATCACATTCTTCGTCTGTGCGATGCAGGTTTATATCGGCAAGATCTTCAAATGGGGGATCGCCTCTCACGGCCTCTATTGCGTCATCCGCCACCCCCAGTACGCGGCGCTCGCCGTCTGGGGCATAGGCATGAGCATACTCTGGCCCAGGTTCACGGTGCTCGCTGGCCTCTCCCTCATGTTCATGCTCTACTATTTCCTCGCGCACGATGAGGAGAAGAGGATGCTCGACCGGTACGGAACGTCGTATCGGGAATACATGGACCGGACGGGCATGTTCGTCCCGAAAGGGGTCGAAAGATGCTTTTCATTCTTCCCCAAGGGCCCCCTGCGCTACGTGCTGATTCCCCTGTCCGTCATAGTCGTCGTTCTCGGAGCGGGCTTCACCTTGCGTGAGGTGACCCTCCATTCGCTCCACCTCGAATCGGCCGGGAACCTCACCGTCCTCCCCATTTTGCCCGAGGACAGGGCGCTTTGCGCAGGCGTCCTGACGGGCATCCTCAAAAACGGTGGGGTTGACGCTGATATGTCACGTGATAAAGATTATATAGGTTACGTGATGCCAGTCGATTACATCATGCAGGGTATGATCGCCGATACGGGAACCGAGTTCCATCTGTATAAGCAGCACCACACGGTGGCGATGATAAGCGAGTGGGTGCTCCACCCCTTCCAGCACCTGCGGGCCTCGCCGAGCCTCCACATGGCGCAGATGTTCCATGTCGACCCTGCAGTGGCGAGGAGACACCACTGCCCGATTCAGAAAAAAACCGCGGACGGCGATTGCAACACCTGCACTTACAGGAGGGTCGCAGTGGTAGAGATAGGCCATGACGGCGGGCACGCTTACGGAAGCGAGCTCCTTTCCGTGAATACGACGAGGACCCCCGTCAGCTTCGTCGACATCGACGCAAAAACGGGTAGGATCGTCGGCGTCACCCGAGTTAAGAAGACAACGGCGTGGGAAGACGTGCCGACACCGAGCATGTGAGGGGCGCGACGGGCTGACTTCACAGTTATGGCAAAACAAAGGAGGTGGCTCATGAGACGGAATTCAACCTGGAAAATGTCGTGGCTTCGATTGACAAAGGCTGCCGTCCTCTGTGCAGCGCTTGTTGTGCTTCTTTCCCCAGCCGTACACGCGGCAGCACCGGGGGCGGCAATCGTCTACCAGCCCATGTCGGGCGAAGGACTTGCGGCCGGATACCCCTTCGAGGCGTGGTTCTACCTCGACAAGTCGCCGGACCCTTTTGTCCCTGGCTATGCCTTTCCCGCAGGCGCGACTTTCCGCTTCACGTTCCCACAGCCCTTCGCGCCCCAGTCTGCCCATAATCCCCAGGCGGTCCTTCTGAACGGCTGGCCTCACGGGTCGATCGAAGCGCCTTTTACCGTGGGCCCCGATCCCCGCGACCCCCTTACGATAGTCCTCAAGCTTACCGCCCCGCTTCCGGCAGGCCCGCCGGAGCGGCCCGGTCTCAAATCGATCCACTTGCGCTGGGGCCCCATCAACCCCCAGGCGGGAGACTATCCCATTACTATCGAATACGCGGATGCCGGCGATCTGTCAGGCAAGTCGCAGGCTGTCGCTCGCATCACGTCTAAACCCGTTCCGAACGTGGCAGCCTACAACCAGCTTCACGCGAGCCGCGACGAGAACTGGCAGCGCGTCAAGGCGGGCCAGGCAGCGGGCCTGCCCATAGACATCCTCGTCACGCTGCCCGATGTTTGCCGCTCCGCGATCTCGCTGCAACCGGCCGCAAAGGGAGGTCTCGATATCTTGAGCGACGGCCGGCCGATAGGGGCGGTGACGCTGAGCGGCGTCCCCGTGACCCTTAAGCCCGAGCCCTTCGGCCCAGGCTTCTCGCGCCTCGGTATAGCGCGTTTTCATGTCGCGGCCGGGTCTACGCCCGGCATGGCGGGGATAAAGGCACAGCTCCAGGGCGGCACGACATACGATTTTGTAGTAGTAGTCGAGAAGTAAGTGCCACGATTTCCGGCCGGGGGTGGGTTGACCGCGGCCGGCCGGCCACGTAAAATCGAGGGAGGGGTATACTCATGGCAGAGGGACGAAAGCCGCTTGGGGCCGGCCACGGCACATTTGACCTCATCGACCGGCACCGTTTTTTCGAGGAGCTCCGGGTAAAGAAATCGACTACTGTGCTCGACATAGGTTCCGGCAGGGGTGATTATACTATCGCCCTGGCCGAGGCGATCGGACCGGCCGGCTCCATCTATGCGGTAGACGCATGGGAGGAAGGGCTCGCTCGGGTCAGGGAGCGGGCCTCCCGCCTGGGCTTCGGTAACGTCAGGACGCTGACCGCCGACGTGAACAAAGGCATCCCTCTCCCCGATAGGTCCATCGACATCTGCCTGATGGCCACGGTCCTGCACGATCTCCTGCGCGAAGGGACCGGCGAGGTGGCATTGCGGGAAACGGTCAGGGTGTTGAGACCGCATGGGAGACTCGTCATAGTGGAGTTCAAGAAAGTCGAAAATGGTCCCGGGCCGCCTGTTCGGATAAGGCTGTCCGAAAAAGAGGCGGAAGAGGTGCTGTCGGCCTTCGGCTTCAACATCGATCGGGTGGCCGACATAGGACCCTATCATTACCTGCTCATCGCCTCCCTTCCATTGAAAGGTCTTTCAGACCCGCCTTGAGCCAAGCAGCCTCGATATTCCCCACCATCCCGCGGGCCGGCGTAATATATTGACATCGAGTCATGTAAAATCATAATCTGCTGTACGGAAGGATAATAGCAATGGACCATGAATGCCGATCCTGTATTGCGGCTTCCGTAATTATTCAGGGAGGTATTGCCCATGAGCGTTTCGAGAAGAGATCTGATGAAAGGTGCAGGAGGGGTCCTTTTGGGCCTTGGACTTGGAGGGGTTGCACGGATTCCTGACGGTATTGCCGCGGAGTCCCGGGCAGGAGCGGCCGAGCTTCCGTGGCCTTACAAGAAGCTGGACCCGGACATAGTCGGGGAGCGAGGCTACGAGGGATACTACAAGGGTGCCTGCTGCTACGGGGCCTTCGACGGTATAGTGGGCGAGCTGTGTAAGGAGGTGGGTGGGCCGTACAACACGTTTCCCATGGCTATGATGGTCTTCGGGGAAGGCGGTGTTGCGGGAATCTCCACATTGTGCGGCGCGCTGAACGGTGCGGCGATGGCCATTTTCCTGACGGTCGGGGGCGCAGATAAGGAGAAAAAGGAGAGGGCCTTCGCTCTTATCAGGGAGCTTTACAACTGGTACGAGCAGGAGCCGCTGCCCGACTACCAGCCCAAGAAAACGAAGTTCCAGATCGTGCCGTCCGTCTCCCGCTCTCCGCTCTGCCATGTCTCTGTAACAAATTGGTGTAAAGTTTCGAAGGTCAAGTCCTTTTCGAAGGAGCGTGCCGAGCGGTGTGCCTGGATAACGGGTTCGGTCGCACGGCGTGCGGTATTGATGCTCAACGATAATGCGGTTGGCGCATTCAAGGCGACACACCCGATCCCCGCTGCTGAAAAAACGTGCCGAAGCTGCCATGACCAGGGGGGAGTGCTCGAGAATTCGCGGGGCTTGATGGATTGCGGCGGCTGCCACTTTACCTCAAAGACCAAGCATCCCAAAACATAGCCGATGACAACCGAGAGTGGGCTGTAAAGGAAGGCCAGGCCCGGACACGTTTCCAGGAGTCACGCGTCCGGGCCTGCGTATATGAAACCCTTCAGGGTATCTACAGCATGCGAGGGATGTCCGTCATCGCGTTCGCGATAAGGTCCACCAGCCCGCCGTAGACGATATTGTATCTCTTGTCCAACTCGTAATAGCTGAGTAGGTCCCTGATCTGTCCCTTGCAGTTCGAGCAGGGCGCGCACACGTACTTCTTTATCGAAGGATCGAGGCAGTCGCGGAAGGCATCGAGGATCTGCTTCACCTTCAGCCTGCCGGAAACGTTCATCCGCCAGTCAGGGAAGTTGTAGGAAGACATGATGGCAAACCCGCTTCCGCCGCCGCAGCAATAGTTATCCGTGCGGCTCGGGGTCATCTCCCGAAACTGCGGGCAGACCTTCTGCAAGATTCGCCTCTGGGGCTCGACGATACCCGCCAGTCGCACCAGGTTGCATGGGTCATGGAGTACAACGGGGAAGTCATTTCTTGCGGCGTCCAAATGGATGGCGTCTCTCAGCACCAGATCCTGGAGAAGAGGCAGACAACTTTCACGGTTGATGCGGAGCGCCCCGGTGAGGAGACTGTCGGCGGTTACGACAAGCGCCTTAGTGGCATGGCCGCACTCACCGACGACTATTCTTTTTGCGCCCAGCTCATGGGCGACGCGGGCATGGGTAATTGCGATACGGGCGAGCTGAACGTCGTCGTACCAGGCGCCGTAGTTCACCCCGTCGTAGCCCGAAAGCCGGCTGGACAGGGTCCAGTCTACGCCTGCCGCATTGAGGATAACGGCAAAGGCCTCGGGGTTCTCGGGCCAGGCGAGGAACTCGCCCGCGTTGTGGAGGAGAAGGACGTCCGCCCCCTGCCGGTCCACGGGAATCTCGATTTTTTTGCCCGTCCGGTCCTTAAGGTCGTCCTCCATGAACTCCTTTATATCGGAGAACGCGGCGGGGTTCATCCCGGTGCTCGATCCCACCTTTAGCTGCTGGATAGTACCGAGGCGATGGAGCTCCTTGGGTGATATTGCAAGCTCCTGGCTCAGGAGCTTCCTGATCTCCCTGGCCACCAGCCCGTTGTCTACGCCCATGGGGCAGGCCTGCGCACACCGCCTGCACAAGGTGCACCGGTAGGACGACTCGGCCAACCGGGCGATGGTCGTCCAGTCAAGCCGGATATCATTGCCTGTGAGACGGGCCCAGAGCTTGTGTCCCCCCAGATACTTTTGCTTTATCTTTCGGAGAAGGTCGGACCGGAAGGTAGGACGATAGATCTCCTTGCCGCCGCTCGCAACGTAGATGGGGCAGGCGTTAGCACACGTCTGACACCGCGCGCAATTGTCCATGGTGAGCGTCAGGGGCTGGAGAAAGGTCCAGTTCGAGTCCGGTTGAAAGAGCTTGCGTAAGCCGTCCAGGAACGCCGTGACCAGCCTTTCCTCTTCCTCCGCGCTCTTCGGCGCAGAAAGGCCCAGGGCGGTCACGCCGTCGAAAGAGCAATCGATGCGGAGCAGTTGTTCGGGGGAAAGGGGAGTGACCCCCTTGCCGTCGACACCGGCGGGCAGGTAAGGAATTACGCAAAGGTCGCGCGCCTCCACGGTTGTGATGCCCCGCCGTACTTGAACTTCTTCTTTCATCCGATTACCCCCTCTACTGGGTCAAATATTATGGGGAAGAGGATATAGTTTTCCCCCATGACCCACCATCGCTGACGTGTGAGGCGGACCAACCGACAGGCCGACGAAGCATTTGCTCGACCCTTCGCTCCGTTTCGCTTCCGGGCGCCATGGGCTCGTCCTGCCATACGACCTTGTGATAGATGAAGTATTTCGCATAGGCGTGGACCATATACGTAAAGGGCATGTAGACCAGGAACACTGACAACAGAACAATGCCTGAAATCATGAAGGGGTTTACGTCGGAGGCCGGTGCAAAGCGGGTCAATTCCCTTAAATATCCCGTCGCGCCTGCCAGGGATCGGTCAAAAAGGGCCCACGACAAAAACCAGCACAGAACCGTAGCGAGGATCAAAAAGAGGCCGAAGAAATCGCTGCGGGATGTAACGGACCTCAAAGCGGGGTCCAGGAGGCGCTTCAGTAGAAGACCTGTGCACCCGTACGCTGCAAGAACGAGACCTGCCATAGCGAGGGGGCTTGCGACTAAAACTGCGCCGTCGACAAAAGGAGCGGTGCGCCCCAACACCTTGAGGAAAAATGCGCCTCCGCTGCCTGCAAACTGGATCAGCAGCCAGCCGGTGAGCAGGAACAGCCCCCAGTGAAAGGGAAGGGTAAAACGCCAAATTCCCCTGTTGTTCATACGGCACTTATGAAAAAGAAAGATCTCTTTCGCCATGAATCGAAGCTCGGAAATGCGGCTTTGATGCCATGGCTTATTCCACCACTCCTGGTGCTCCAGGTACGAGCCGTCGCTTCCCCCTTTTGTCGAACCGGCGGGGTAAAGCTCCCACCTGAGATGAGGCGGCATCTTTGCATATCTCGCTATCCTGATTACGGAACCACACAGAAAGAAAAATAGAGCGACGCAAAGTATCACCTGGAAAATCATCGTGCCCATTTCCTCCGTCTCATTGAAACGACGGTCGCGGCCGAGATGCTTGTTACGGATAGAGGAAGCCCGGCAGTATCGTCGCCCTTGGTATCCCGGCCAGCCGACACGCCCCTTTCGTCAATCCCGACGGAAAAAGCCGGTAGATGGTCTGGAGGTTCACCCCAGTACGCTTTCGCAACATCGCGACCGGCGGAACGCTTTTGCAATCGTCGTAGTAAGCACGCAAGAAATCGATCACCTTCCAGTGGTCTTCCGTAAGATCGCCGGCCACTTCTTCAGCGGCGAGCCTCTGTGCAACCTCCTTCGACCACTTCTCTGGATCAAGAAGGAAGCCCTCTTCATCAACATCTGGTGTTCCCCTTTCCCCTGCCCTTGATAGTGCGATGATGGACGCCATAATCCCGCCTCCTGTTCTTCCTGATAACTAGTCTATAGCGTCCCTGAGGTCATGTCAATAAAGTTATTTAAATAACATCCATAAGTGATCGTAGGTAAGATCGTCACCGTACAAGATGATACATGCATAGACATCTTTAAGTTACATGCAGATATGTTATAATGTTAGATCTGATGAATTATTTTATATTGATGGACGGGGAGGTTCAAAGAGGAGAAAAGCCGGTTGGGTTTTCCGGATCTGGCCCTGCGTTCAGGATTTCCCTGGGTCGCCATCCGTTCGTGATGAGCTTCCTTGAGAGCACGCTCCGCTCTCGACCGTACTATGCCGGCACTCGACACAGGCGTTCTCATCCATCGAGACATGGCAAAACATGTTCTCTTCTTTCCAGCACGGTTTGGCGCACCCGGTCGCCCGGCTCTGTCGCATGCAAACGGGGCAACCCCCTTGTTCCCAGCAGCGATAAAGGCGGAGGAAGAAGGAGATCCCAGGGAGGTTGAGTCCATCCTTCATGAGCCGCTGGATGAACCGCATCCGCTTCAAGTCGTCATCGGAGAAGAAACGCTTTGTGCTTCGTCTTTTCGGTTTGATGAGCCCTGACCGTTCCCATACGCGAATCGTCTCCGGGTGCACTTTTAGGAGTTCCGAAACGATCCCGATCGTATAGAGAGGTTGATCGCTCATGGCTTTTTGGTCTTTTGCGCGTAGATTGTAACCTACATGACTATTGGTGTCAATCGGGAGCGGTCGCCCATGCGCGGCGCGGCCCGCTATTTGCTAAGACAGTGGAGTAAGAACCGGGGGGCCGGCAATTATATTAACGCTCACGCCTTAGGGGGAAACAGAATGGACCTATACGAGCATATCTGCCGACATCTGGAAGAGGGGCAAAAGGGGATACTGGCTACGGTCGCCAGGACCGAAGGCTCAACCCCGAGAAATGTGGGAGCGAAGATGTTTGTGGGAGAGGATGGCAAGACCTTCGGGTCCATCGGCGGCGGTCGCCTTGAATCGGATGCCTGCCTGCGGGCCCTTGAGGTAATGGGCAAGGGCTGGGCAACCTTGTTCTCGCGCCGTATGGACGGGATGAAGATGGAGGAGACGGTCTGCGGGGGCCAGGTAGAGGTACTCCTGGAGCCGGTTACAGCAAGGCACCTCGACCTGTACAGAAAAATAGACATGCTGACAAAAGAGGGCAAAAAGGGCTTGGTAGTCACAAAATTTGGCGAAAACATCTTCGCGAAGTCTGTTCTCGCGGAAGACATGAGCGTCACGGGCGACGTCCTTCATGGTCCGATTCTCGACTGGTGCCGGAATTTGCTCTACGAGAAAAGACCTGTGCTGATAGGCGGGGTCCTGGCGGAGCCCCTTCCGGAATCATTCCCGCTCTATCTTTTCGGGGCGGGACACGTGGCCCAGTTTGTCTCGAAAACAGCGAAAATAGCTGGCTTCGATGTCACCGTGATCGACGACAGGGTCGAGTTTGCGAACCGGGAGAGATTCCCCGACGCGGACGTCATCATCACCGAGGAGTTCCGGGAGGCCTTTAAGGGCTTGCGTTTTACCGGGAATGAATATGTCGTTGTCGTCACGAGAAGCCACGAGACTGACGCCCAAGTCCTCGAAGAAGTCCTGAAGAAACCGACGAAGTACGTGGGAATGATCGGCAGCAAAAAGAAAATCAAGGCGATCCTGGACCGCCTTAGACAGAAGGGCATTGGCGACGCCGTGATCAAACAGGTCCATGCACCTATCGGTATTCCGATCCATGCCGAGACACCGCAGGAGATAGCGATCAGTATCGCGGCGCAGCTCGTGACCATCAGGAACGGCCCGACGGTATCTCGCGAGAAGAGCATGATGATGGTGGGCTAAGTTCTCTCATGCCATTTCCTTTTCGTTGACGATCTCACCCTTTATCTTCGCTATCAGGGATTCGAAGACGGGTAGAACGTCCGTCCTGAACCTGCCCGCGACAAGAACGAGCATGATGTCGTCCCCTACGCGGAGCTCCCCGCTATTGATCCAGGCCCTGATCTCCACGATGCCCTCTCTTTCCCTGTGTTCCCCTATCAGCTTCTCCAGGGCGGACTCGTCATAGGTAAGGCGCATTCTCCCGACCGGTTTCCCCTGTTTCGATGTGCCCCTGACGATACCGTTGTGCACGAGGATCATCCCCAGCTCGCCGGGGTCGGCCGTTTTCTTGACCTCGCTCAACCATCGCGTTAACACGTCACACCCCTTTCTTCAAAGCAACTGTCCAGGATTCTAAAGTCATACATTCCCGGATGTTGACCATTCGCCTCGTGCAGGATGCATAATGCGGCTCAACAACGGGTCAACATTGCATTTTGCATTAGCGTAAATCCGGGTGATCCTTAGTTGCCCTGCGCCCGCGCCCGTCCATCGGCGGCGCATTGATGCGATAAGCCCTGATCTTCCTAAAGAGCGTGCTCGTATCGATGCCAAGCTCTTCTGCGGCCTTCTTGCGGTTTCCGTTGTGGCGCTCGAGGGTGAGCGAAATGAGATGTTTCTCCATCGATGAGAGAGTCATCGATTCCGGACCGCCCGATGCAAGCGTCGCCGCAGGACGCAGCTCCGGGGGGAGATGGTCCATCCTGATCAGGCCGCTCGCGCAAAGCACGGAGGCCTGTTCGATGATGTTCTCCAGCTCGCGCACGTTGCCCGGGAACTCGTACCCCATCAGGCGGGCCATCACCCTGTCCGAAACCCCTGCTATGTTTTTTCCCTGGAGTCTATTGAACCTTGATACCAGGTGGTCTATGAGTAACGGGATATCCTCCCGTCTTTGGGCGAGGCCGGGGAGCTGCAGGTGGATTACGCGGATCCTGTAATACAGGTCCTCGCGGAACCTGCCCTCTTTCACGAGTTCGGCAAGGTCCTTGTTCGTCGCAGCCAGCACTCGAACGTTCACCTTCACGGGCTCGATAGCACCCAGCGGCTCGACTACGCGCTCCTGGAGCACCCTGAGGAGGCGCACCTGCATGGCAGGGGAGATGTCTCCTATCTCGTCGAGGAAGATAGTACCGCCCTCGGCCATCGTGAACCGGCCGGGCTTATCCCGTCGCGCATCGGTAAAGGCTCCTGCCTTGTAGCCGAAGAGCTCGCTTTCGAGGAGAGTATCCGGGAGCGCCGCGCAATTCACGGCTATAAAGCGTTTTTGCTTTCTCGGTGAGAGATTGTGTATGGCCCGGGCGAAAAGCTCCTTCCCGGTGCCGCTCGCACCCTCTATCAGGACCGTGCTTGTGCTGTCGGCAATTCTCGGGAGCATCTCGAACAAGCGCACCATCGCGGGGCTTCTGCCGATAATGTCCTGGAAGCTGTAACGGGCCCGAAGCTCCTTCTTAAGCTCCTCGACCTGGCTCAAATCCTGGAACGTCTCCACGCCGCCGATCACCCGGTCGTCCTCGTCTTTCAAAAGCGCTGTCGAGATGCGTATGGGCACCGTTGCGCCCGAGTGGTTTACGATAAACGCAGTCGCGTTGACAACAGGGTTTCCGTCAGACATAGTCCGCCTCAAAGCGCATGCGCTCTCGCATATACTCGCATGGAAAATCTCGTAGCACCAGTGGCCTACGGCCTCGTCCCGCAAAACCCCCGTGATCCTCTCTGCCGCCGTATTGAAGGAGGTTATCCGCCAGTCGGAATCGATGGTAAAGACTCCCTCGTTGATGGAATCGAGGATGATGTCCCGGTGCTTTGCCTCATACATGATATCAAGGATAACTCCAGTGCCGGGCGGCGTCAAGGGGTTGCATCGCGAATTGCATTATTGTTTTGTTGGCAACGATGCCTTTTGCACTGTTACTTGCGCACAGGCACTCCACAAGGCAAGGAATAAATTGTGACTGCTCGATCTTCGCCACTGCTTTTCCCGCTTGGCATCCAACTTGCTCCATGCAAAGGCGTTTCACGGCCATCCACCTTTACTACAGGAGGAGGAAGGGGACCGGGAGGAAAGGTATAACTGCGATGGACATCCTGGAAGACATCATAGGGACCCTGAGGGACGAGACGGTAAAAGAGGTCAGAAGAGGATTGCACTGGACCGCCGTCGTGAGCCGGTCTTGCGGTCTCGCATCGACCTTGATGAGGGAATCTTGCCAGGACGGGCAGAAGGAGGGCGAGCCTTTCGGTTTACTCGCAGGGCAGCCCGCCCGCGAGCTTGCCCGCCTGGCTGCATCAAGCGAGATTCTTAAGGCTTCACTCGGACTTGCCGCTATCAACTCCCTGATAGAAGTGGATATGTCAAGGTGCGCCGATATCAACGCGGGAGACCTCTTAATGGAGAAAGGGAGAGGGAAGAACCTCTCCGTCATCGGACACTTTCCTTTCACCGATGACCTCCGGAAAGTGGCCAAAAACCTCTGGGTCATGGAAAAATGGCAGAGGCCCGGCGATTATCCCGAGGCGGACGCCGAAACGTACCTGCCCAGATCGGACATCGTTGCCATATCGAGCACCACCCTCATCAACCACACCCTGTCCAGGCTCCTGATACTCTGCCCCGAAAAGGGACTGACGGTCCTGCTCGGTCCCACCACGCCGATGACGGACGTGCTTTTCGCGTATGGCGTGGACGTTATTTCGGGGAGCGCCGTCATGGACACAAAACTCGCCTTGAAGTATATAAGCGAAGGCGCCAATTTCAGGCAGTTGAAAAGGACAGGCGCCATAAGGCTCATAACGATGATGAAGACGAAGACAACGGGATGAAGGAGGCAGAATGATCGAGCACAGCGAAAGGGTGATCGAGCACTTCAGGAATCCGAAGAATGCCGGCATGATCGAAGACACGAACGGCGTAGGCGAGATAGGAGACCCTTCGTGCGGCGATTTCATGAAAGTCTACATCAAGGTGGAAAACGACATCGTCGCTGATGTAAAATATTCAGATCAAGGGCTGTCCCGCCTCCATAGCCTGCGCAAGCGCCATGACCGAGCTTGCGATAGGCAGGCGGCTCGACGATGCGATGGTCATCACCGACGACGATATAGTAGCCGCCCTCGACGGGCTTCCCGAGTTTAAAGTCCACTGTTCGGCCCTCGGGGCTTCCGGGCTCCAGATGGCCATTATGGATTATTTCGAAAAGCACGTAAGCCGGAGGCGCAATGAATGAAAGCCTATGGCTCCATCAACCAGAAAGGAATCTCTGATGCTGTATGAGTTCGATGGAAGGAAGCCCGTACGGGGACTGGGCGGTGCGGCTCTAAATAAACCTCGCCCGGAAATACCTCGAACAGGGCATGAAAAGGATCACGACCTCTTGAGATCGAAAGGCGCAGGTCCTGGTACGAACCTCCTTTCACATCTCTCTGGAAGTCTAAAGAAGTCCCGCAAGGTCCTTCACGAATTCCTTTACGGGATGACCGTCCGCGAAATGGAGGTGGAGCTCAGGAAAGACAGGGGGGACATTGGCAACCTCTTCATGCTTATAGTGTTCGGCGACCTTGCGGGCCTGCCCATCCTGCCCCCATATTATGCCATGAGGCTCCTGCCATATATCGTTCCCTTCTACAGGACGTGGAGAAGGAACATCCTCCGGGAAAAGGACCTTACGGATCTCGTGTCGCGAGATATCTGACGGGGAGGCATTTTCGAGACTGACGTCTTCCGGGAGCTTCACGGCTGCAACGGAGCATTTTTCAAGGCTGGCCTGATGGACGTTATGCCTCCTGAAAAAAGGATTCTTGACAGATGTTCGGCTTCGGGCGAAAAGGCAGGAACAGTAGAAGAAAAGGACGAGCAGGCCGGCTCCGGCAAACCATGGAAGGGTTCGGGCCCGGCGGACCGCCCACGAGCTGCATCTGTCCCCAGTGCGGCCTCGTTGCGCCCCGCGAGCCGGGGATACCCTGTTTTCAGAGGAAATGTTCCCAATGCGGGTCTCCTATGACCCGCCAATTCCTGAAAGGTGAATAAGCTCTCCTTTTCCGGAAAATCATGGAAGACAGAAGAACCCGGACCGATGCGCTGAAGAAGGGGCAGAAGGTAGCGATTGCCGCCACTTTCGCCGTCTTCTTCCTCGCGGTGATCAAGTTCGTCGTCGGCTATCGCTTCCGATCGAGCATTCTAGTTGCCGATGCATACCACAGCGGCGTCGACGTGCTGGCGGTCTTCGCTTCGTGGTTCGGTTTATGGATAGCGGCAGGCAAGAAGAGCAGGAGGTTCCCGTACGGTCTCTATAAGGCCGAAACGTTCGTCACCCTTGTCATAGGCGGGCTGGTCATGTGGGCAGGGGTTGAAAAGCTCTTCGACGGGTACCACAAGATCTTTTACCCGGAGGCGCCCGCCGCATTCCCTGCCCTTCCGCTGTCCGTCGGCCTGCTGTCGCTCGGCTTCGCCTATTTCATTGCCCGGAAAGAAAGGGAAACGGGGACCGAGATCAACTCCCGGGCACTTCTCGCGAACGCCTCCGAATCCTTCCTCGATATGGGTACCTCATTGGTCGTCATGGCGGGCATCCTGTTGGCCTATGCGAGAGTTCCTTTCGTAGAGGGCGCCGCCGTTATGATAATAGCATCGCTGATTACCTGGCTCGGCGCGAAGAACGTCCGGATGTCCGTCCTCGTCCTACTGGACGCGAACCTCGACCCCGACCTTGAGTCCCGGATAGAAAACCTGGTAAACGGCATTGAAGGGGTCGAGTCGGTAAACGGGATCAAGATCCGCCAATCGGGCCCGTTCAAAATGGTCGAGTGCGAGATTGCCACGAGCCCATCGGTCTCCCTCTACAAAGCCCACGATGTGGCAGACAGGGTGGAACAATCGATAATGGGCGCCCACACCGAGATAGAGTCCGTCTTTGTCCATGTGGCGCCTGCCAGAAAGGACGTCCTCTCTGCCGTTATACCCGTGAGGGAGATTAACGGCCTCGACTCAAGGGTGCATGCGCACTTCGGCAGGGCGCCCTATTTTGTCATTGTCAAACTAGGCGTGGAGGCAACTGAGATAGAAGATTTTTATTTCAACGAATTCTTGGGCGTGCGCGACGGCATCCATATAGGGGTCAAGGTAATCAAGGCCGTCATCGTTCATAACCCCGACATTGTCTTCACGCCTCGCATCGGTGAAATTTCTTTCTATATGCTGAAGGATCATTTCATAGAAGTGTTCAAGGCCGCAGAAGGCATGACGGTACGCGAAGTCATAGAAAAATATCGAAGAGGCGAGATCGAGCCGGTCATTCCGCATCCCGCGGAGGAATCGGAGACGGAGAAAGAGAGGACGGACGGGAGCCCCGGCGATAGCGATTCAGCACTTTGAGACCGGCCAGCCTTCCCCAAAATTAGCCGCATGTTGCGTTGTCGAAAAGCGCGTACAGCACAATCGTGCCTTTTTTGACGCCCCTTCAAGACCTCTATGTGCCGCAACACTGCGAATTCTCGCTGCACTGGCGCCAGATCGCCATCCGCCTCCAAGTACCGCGGCCTCTTCAGCTTGATGATTACATGGATATGCTGTCCCACTTCGTGGCTCATCCCGTACAATCTCGTCCCATTCAATTATCTCATAGCCGTTCATAGCCATTCACACCTTCTCATTAAATCCTGAATTTTACTCTTGACAAGAAGGACACGTTATGAATATATATTCATATTAGGGGCTGGACACCGGTTCCGGACTATGGAGGTAAAGTGGCAGGAAGACCGACCTTTCCACGAAACATAGGATTTCTTCCAGGTATCACCTACTTCAAGCCCGCAGGCGTCCGCATGATGGAGCTCGAAGAAGTCGTCCTGGGTCACGACGAAATAGAAGCCATGCGGCTCAAGCACCTTCTGGGCCTGTCCCAGGAAGAAGCGGCCGGACAGATGAACATCTCCCAGCCTACCTTCCACCGGCTCCTCTCCTCCGCCTGTGAGAAGATAACGGACGGCATCGTCAACGGTAAGGCCCTCCGGATCGAGGGCGGCAATATCACCTTGCCGGAAGACTCCTTGCCTTCCTGCGGTAAAGGCAGGATGTGCCGCAAGGGGAAGGCAATGAGATCTAGAAACCTAGAACAACATCAAGGAGGCGCCATGAAGATCGCGATCACTAGCATAGACGGCACCCTCGAAGGTATGGTGGACGAGCGTTTCGGCCGCGCCCGGAAGCTCATTGTTTACGAAATAGGCACGGACAAGTTCGAGGTGGCGGAGAACTCGAAGCAGATGAACCTCGCCCAGGGGGCGGGCATCCAGGCGGCCCAGAACGTGGTGAATCTCGGCGTCAGCGCCGTCATCAGCGGGCACCTCGGACCGAAGGCCTTTCAGGTGCTCCGGTCGGCAGGCATCGACGCGTACAGCGCTGTCAATATGACCATAGCCGACGCGGTGAAGCAGTACCGTGAGGGGGGCCTCAAGAAGCTGGCCGGCGCCGACGTGCAGGGACACTGGTAAGAATTACTGGTAAGAATTAATGAAGGAGGTATGCATCATGCCAGGAGGAGATGGAACTGGACCAATGAGAGGAAGAGGCGGCAGATGCGCTGGAAGCGCAGGGCTCGGCGGGCCTGCGGGCGGCGCCGGGATGCGGGGCAGAGGAGCGGGGCCGGCCGTGGAGGCCGTATGCCCCCAATGCGGGACAAGAGCGCCCCGCGAGCGCGGTGTCCCCTGTTTTCAACAGAAATGCCCGAAATGCGGAAGCTCGATGATAAGGGCGTAGGAAGCAGATGAGAATAGCAGTGGCGAGCGGAAAAGGCGGTACGGGTAAGACGACCGTGGCGATCAGCCTGTCATTATTTATGGCAAGTGCCGGTCAAAAGGTGCAATACCTCGACTGCGACGTGGAAGAGCCCAACGGACATATCTTTCTCAAGCCGGCAATCGACATGACCCGGCCCGTCCTGGTCAAAGTACCCGTTGTGGATCAGGATAAATGCACCTCCTGCGGGGAGTGCTCTGCCAAGTGCCAGTTTCATGCGCTCGTCACCATTCCCGGGAGCACCCTCGTTTTCCCGGAACTCTGCCATGGCTGCGGGCTTTGCTCCATCGTCTGTCCGGAAAAAGCGATCAGTGAGACGATGCGCGAGATAGGAAAGATAGAGGCAGGCACGGGGCTGCGGGGCATCAGGTTCGCCCACGGAATACTCAATATAGGCGAGCCGATGGGAAACCCCGTCATCAAAGAGGTGAAGCGGGAGGCCTTTCCGGGATATGTCCAGATCATCGACGCCCCGCCCGGGACATCCTGCCCCGTAGTGGAGACCATATCCGACGCCGATGTAGTGGTCCTGGTCACCGAGCCGACGCCCTTCGGCCTCCACGACCTGCGG
>Ga0187870_1000820_pt1 | contig 31708 bp, 27 predicted proteins | sample June2016WEW_13_1_3_FD_132974 | JGI IMG/M metagenome (GOLD analysis project Ga0187870, IMG submission 132974) | Peatland microbial communities from SPRUCE experiment site at the Marcell Experimental Forest, Minnesota, USA - June2016WEW_13_150 | ecosystem: Environmental > Terrestrial > Soil >... | reverse complement strand
GATCTGAAGAGGAAGCTCTTGCGATACATTCGCCAGTACAACAAATCGCCCCGTATCGTGAAGTGGAAATATGCCGATCCATCGCGCCACATCAGTACACAATCAGTTGGTACAGGCCACTAGCCCATCCGTACCTATCTTTACAAATCGTGCGTACTATTGTACAATCATGCGCACGATTGTTAAAGTATCCGCAGAGAACCTTAGGAGGGTTCCCATATGACTATTGAACGGAATGAACCAATTCGCTTTCATGAGAAGGGTACTTTGGAGGCCGTGACGCGCTGGATCGCCACGCACCATGACGGCATCGCCGAGTTGTTGAAGAACGTCCGGCGTGAGTATCAAGTTGACCGCGCCAATGTGGCAGAGAACCATCGTGTGGCTGCCTTGCTGCTGCAAGACGCACGGGACGGCAAGCCGGCCCGGATTGGCGTGCTCGATGTGGGCGGTGCAACCCTTGAGGACGTAACCGCTTGGAGCACTTGGCAGGATACGGCCGCCTCACATCGCGGGTCTGGACTCCTGGAAGAGGAGACGCAAGGCAACGGGGGGAAGGCCTATATGTATCGCCTCTTTGCCGGACCGGCGCGTATCCTTGGCATCCGGGATCGCCGCCGCAATTGCAAGGGATTTGACGGCGAACTCGGAACCGTTGATCGCGGAACCCCGGGGTGGATTCCAAATCTGGCCGCAGGCCGTGATGTGGAGATCAGTTCCTTCGAAGCCGAGCTTCGCCAGGCTCTCGAACCTTATGGTCTTTCCATCGCTGGTCTGCCCGGCCCGTTGCGGAAGGCGATTGCGGCTCGCAAGAGCTTCACTCTGGTTGAGGGCGAATGCCCGCTCGCGCTCTACAAGGGTCAGATCGACGCGGACGAGTTCCTTGCAAAAGTCGTCAGGCACGAACAATCGACACTCTGCCTTGAACAAGTCGACGTGTTCGCGATTCACAATGACCGCGTGCTCAATGAAGGCAAGAAGCTGGAACTGCCGCCGATCATCCCGTATCCAGGAATTGATTCGCCGGTGGTGCACGAGATTCCCGATCAGTTGCAACTCGACAACGGCCAGGCAGTCTCAATGACAGAGGGAGGAACAAAGCCGAAAGGACGGTTGATTCTGCACACCTCATTGGAAAATATGCCGAATGCGTACAGGAATCTGCGTCCCCGGTGGCAAATCATCTATCGCACGCGGCATCAAATGATCGGCTCGAAGACTGTGTCTGAGCTCGCTCCCGCGACACCAGGTGCTGCCTTCGTGTATGGCAGTGTCGAACTTCCGGCTCTCGAGCCGGCCTATGTCGAACATGGCCGGCGTCGGCCCAAAGACGGCCCGCTGGTCGAAGCCCTCGACCGTTTCATCACGGAAAAGATCCGTTTGCTTGCACATGAGATCAACGCTCGGCGCCGCCAGGAGCTCGACGACAAGGCCCTCGACGAAGTACACGAGGAGAGCCGCAAGCTCGATGAGTTCAAGAACCGGTTTCTGCCCAGTTTTGGTGATGGCAATGGAGGCGATGGGGATGGCAAAGGAGCGGGGCCCCGTAAGCCTGTGCGCAAGGGGCCGCGGCCGGTAAATTGGGGCACGGAACCCGATGTGCTGGATTACCAGGTTCCCGAGCACGGTCTCAATCTCGGCAAAGGCATTACCGTCGGCCTCAGTGCGATCCTGAATCCGAGCGTTCGCGACCGCAAGGGCCGCCCTGTTCGCGCAGCCGTCGAGTGGCTGACGAGCGATTCGCAAGTAGCTGGTTTCTCGAAGGGCAACACACTTGTTGCGCAGGCGAAAGGAACCTGCGAGGTCTGGGCGCGGATCAAGGGTACGAAAATCGAGGGCCCGCGCGTGCCCACTCGCGTTTGGGCAGTTGATCACGTTTTGCTCACGCCGCGTACTCTCAACGTTTCACTTGGCTGCCGGGAGGAAATCGTGGCAGAAGTAACCGATGATGAGGGGCAACGCTCAACGGATGTACTGCTCGATTGGCTCCACGATGCCGAGGACCAGTTGATCGTGCGCATCGACCGCTATGGTGTGGTGACCGGAAACCGGCTTGGGCGCACCGCGATCAGTGCCGGCGCCGGAGGCGTGTGGGCTCGCATTCCAGTCGAAGTGACCGTCGTCGCCAACGCGGAACAGCCAGGGCGGGCAAGCGGCTTCCCACAGCTGTTGGTAACCGGGCGCAATGAGGACCCGGCCACCGGTCAAATTCGCGAGGGCGACCCGGACCAGCCCGCATTGTGGCAAGAGCCTTCCGACTACGTCCACAATGTATGGTGGCTTAATTTGCAAAGCCCCGAGGCAGCATTCGTGTTTCAGCAGCGCGGGGCTCAACCGACGCTCTGGCGCACGTATCACGCGGAGAGGGTAATCGAGATGGTGGTCCAGGTTTGGATGACCGAAGAATTCTCGCGCAAGGGCGAGAGCCAGCGTCCCGAATTCTGGGCCGCACACCTCGCTGCCATGGATCGCCATCGCGTCCGCATCGTCGGCCAAATGTGGAAGGCGATGGAAGCCTACGTTACTAGCGGCGCGATCTGGGACGAGGAAACCGAACCGAAGGTCAAGGCGAGGGCGGCATGATGAGCGCAGAAAAGAAGAAGGAGACACCGCGCCGGGCGAGCCTGCGTGAGCAAGTGCTGCTTGCGGCCTTGGATTGTTCCGGCGGCGATCTCGAAAAGACGTTCACGTCCGAGGATTTGCTTGTAGCCGCGTGGAAAAGGAACAGGCTCGCATGGGGCCTACGGGGGTACGAGCGGGAGTATCCCGATAACGACAAGATCCACAAGGAGCTCGATGGAAGAGGTGCGCGAGAAGGAAGCGCATCGACGGGACTTGTCTCGTCGGGGCTACTTTTGCGGGTTCGTCAACGCATTTATCGACTCACGCCCGCTGGGCTCGCGGCGGCAGCCGAAGTTGTGGGCGCCGAACCCGACACGCGCGGCAAGGCCGAACGGGTACTCGCCGATGCCGTCGACGTGATCCTGTCTCATTCTGTTTTTCGTGGGTGGCTGAAAGATCCGAGTTCTCCAAAGCACTTCCGCGATGCCGGCCATTTCTGGGGCGTTGCACCAGGAACGCCCCCCAAGGTCATTCAAGCTCGCATCATGGACGTGGACCGATCTCTGGAAAAAGCGCTCAGCTTACTTGACGCCGGTGGCGTCGACGAGATTGCGGCCCACCGCGGCAAATCTCTCTTCGACCGAACCGACATCGAGCGAGCAATAGACTTCCAGAGGACGCTGAAGGAACGCTTCGCGAAGGATCTCGCAACGCTGCAGGTCAGGTTGAGGTAATGCCACGGGGCATGCATCGGGGCTCATGTGAAGTCTGGCAAGCATGATCGGAGAAGTCATCATCGTGCGAATTCCGCTGCTCGATGCTGACGGCATGACGCTAGTGAAACTCCACGGCATCGAGGCTCATGGCATTGGGGTTGAGAGCCAGGATTTCACGAATCAGCTCATGGAGAATTTTCACTTTTCCAGCTCGCGTACAGCGCCGCTACTATTTGTCCCCTTCGACAAGGTCGATTTCATCATCGCTTCTCCCGACTTGCTTTCGCTATCGGAACCGGCGCTTGGGCTTTGAATAAAAGGCGGGCCACGGTTGGCACACATTTACAAAAAACGGAGCACGTAATCAATGAAAACGAAAACAAAACGACCTGATGACCGGAAACCCGGTCAGGGAATGTCCCGCGGTTCGCGAGAGGAGGCGCGAATTGAAATTCCCTGCGGCGAACCTGATGTCTCTGCCTTGCGATCAATCATGCGGGATTGGCTGATACCGCGTCTTGTCGAGGACTTCCTGCGTGAGCGGGGCATTGAACTCAAGTACTCGCGGGTTCACGTTCCTAAGAATCCGACATTCAAGATCTAGGTAGAAACAGGTTCGCATAATCTACGATCGCTAATGTTAACAGGAAAAACAAATACGGACCTAATTAATAGAAGGGGGCTGCGGCGGTCGCCGCGGGTGCTGTCACGAAAAGCCCGTTAACCAATCCGAATGCCCAATGTGGGCAGTCGTCCGTTGCTCGGTGCGGCGTTTACACACGCTACTCCTCTGACCTTCAGCGCCCCGCTTCCACTGAAGACCAGATCCGCCAATGCCAAAATGCCGCTGACCGTGAGGGCTGGACGGTTTTGGTCAAGTTCATTCGTTCGGATTCCGAGATCACGGGACAGAGCCTCGTCGGAAGAGATGGACTGGACGAATTGATTCGCCTAGCCAAAACCACCCCACGACCATTTGACGGAATCATCATTGATGACACTTCACGCTTGGGTCGCTATGTACCCGACGTGTTGAAGGTAGTGGATATTCTTGAAGGCTACGGAGTGTTTGTCTACTTCGCTGCGCAACGATTGGATTCTCGTGCCCCGGGTTTTCGTCAGATTTTCACAATTTTCGCAATGATGGACGAGCAGCATGTGGCTCAGCTCACATATAAGGTGCACCGAGGGCAGCACGGACGAGTGCTCAAGGGCTACGTGCCAGGTGGAAAGTGCTACGGGTACCAGAACAAGCCTATCGAAGACCCGACTCGGCGAGGTGAGTACGGTCGACCTGCAGTAATTGGTGTTGAGCAGAGGGTATTACCCGAGCAAGCAGCCGTTGTTCTCCGTATTTTTAAAATGTACGCAGCGGGGCTCAGCTACTCACGAATCGCCAAAACTCTCAACCGAGAAGGCGTGCTGTCTCCGAAACCACCTCGCAAGGGAAAAGTACGGGGCTGGTGTCCGTCTGCCATCCGTGAGCTCCTGTTGAACGAGAAGTATCGGGGCGTGTTGGTGTGGAATCGTACGAAGACGGTCCGCAATCGTGAAACTGGACGTAGCGAGCAACGTCCACGACCAGAATCGGAATGGGTACGAGTCGAAGTGCCTGAAATGCGGATTGTTCCCGATGAGCTCTGGAGCGCAGTTAGGGAACAGAATCGGCGTGTACGGGAGAAGCACGGACCTAGGACGCTGGGCGGAATGAATCGGACAGAGGCGAGCCGCTGTTATTTGTTCAGCGGTTTAATGGAATGCGGGTTGTGTGGCAGAAACGTCACCATCACCAGCGGCAAGACTCCGTACTGCCGCTACGGCTGTCCGAACCACCGTTCCCGGGGGCTTTGCGACAATCAGGTAACGATCCTCCAGACGAAGCTGGAAAACCAGTTGATCTCTGCACTCGTCGAAAGCCTGCTTTGCCAGGAGCTGCAGGATGAACTATTGCAGATGTTTCAGGAATCTCTAACCAGAACTCTGGAAAACGAGGCGAGGCTCGCCGAGGAGGCGGCGAACAAGAATTCAGAACTCCGTCACGAGCAGGCGAAACTGTTGAACGAAGCTCAAAACCTTGCTGAAGCCATCGCCCACCAGCGTATTTCTCCAACGTTGTCCAAGCGCTTAGCGATGACGGAAGCACGCATTAGCGAAATACAGGATTTGCTCGATGCGCCGAAGCAAATCAGCGTACCGAGCTTCTCGTCGGAAGAGATTCGGAACGCTCTTCGCCAACAGACGCAGCGACTCGCTGAGATTCTCACGGGCGATAGGGTCGTCGCCAGGCAAGAGCTGCAGAAGCGGATCGATAAGCTGATACTTACTCCCAGAGCGACGTCAACAGGTTGGGTCTTGGATGTATCTGGCAGCGTTGGGCTTTTTACAGGCACGAGCGATGCAATGCTCACCAATTCCTTGGAGGGAATTGCTCAGCATTACACGTTGCCTCGGATCACGATTTCGAACGTTGTGCTCGATCCAAACCTGCCTCTCGCTGCCTGACCTGACAGACGAACTTATGCTCACCCAGGAAGACAAGATCCGTCTAATTCACGAGTTTCGCAACGCTCTACTCAATCACATGTTCGATGAGCTGTATCGTAGATCGAAGATTTCTTCCACTCAACAGGCCTCGGATGACATAGTCGCGACTGCCGAACTTATCCACCACGTCATCGCGGACTCTAACGAAATCCGCCGTCCGACACGCGGTCTATTCGTTCTTGCGCTGCAACAGGTCGTTGATTTCTTCATTGCTGGTCTGCTTACTGACGAGGCTTTTGAATGGATGGCAGACGAACAACGGCGAATGGATCAGATTCTGTTTGAAGGCCTCGATCCAATCGGTGGTGTGCAGTAACACGAGCTGCGGCAAAGTCGTCCAGTCGTACAGTATCGTAGAGACCGCTTGACCCGAAGTTGACATGGTCGGAGAGGCAGAGAATTCAGCGGGGCAGGTTCTGGAACTGCTAGAACAACTCCTCCCTCTGGATTGCCAGGTTCAGTCCGCAGCCGCCGGAACACCTCTGCGATTCTGACTGCACTGTCCAATAGAGGCTCGAGTTGGACAACGTCCGTGAGCGGTTCGAAAGCTGCCAGCATCCGTTGCTTTATCTCGAACAAGTTGCAGTCAGGATACAAGTAAACAATTGGGATTTCCCTCTATCGAAGGTTACTCCCTTGACGGAGCGAGTCATTCTCAATTTCGGGGCGGAATTCTTCAACCTTTTTAATCGAGTGCAGTTCGGCCCGCCAAAAACGGCGGTTGGAGGGGCTTCTTTTTGCAAGATAACAAGCCTGGTCAACAATCCCCGACAAATCCAATTCTCCTTGAAGTCGTCGTTCTGAACCAGGTGAGCTGCGAGTCCTTTGGAGTCAATTCGGCGCCGGTGAATCTGAATGTGTACCTGTCGGAAAGCGGGGCGAGAGAAGATTCTCTCGCCTCGAATGAATTTTGAGTTAATCGAAAGCCAAGCTGATCGAAGGCGGACTACTCGGGACGCAGGCGGCCCGCTCCGGCTCTCAATGTTTCTAATTGTTTAGGCGATGTTTACACGCTGTTTTGCCTCGCGAATTTTTCTTATTGTTCCCAAGTTGCACCACAATGCAGCAGTGCCAAAATCCAGCCCCTGTAACTGGCTGATCAGGCAGAATTTGGTCGGGGCGTCGAGATTTGAACTCCAGACCTCCTGCGCCCAAGACAGGCGCAGAAACGCTAAGTAGTTGGTTCGTCTAGCATTTTCCTATGTCATGCATCATGGTTTTGCACGCTATTTGGCAATGTTTGTTCCCGAGTTGTTCCTACGTTCTTGGCCAGGATCCATTTGTTGAGGTGCGCTCGAAACAACAAATCTCCCTGATCGTGTGCGTGTCCTGATTTCAGGCACAGTGCAGGAGAGAATCGTATGCCCTGCGTTGAACTTGAGCTAGATCAGCCACGACGTCGACATCCCGGGTGCTCATCACGGGTTGGCCAATCTACCGAAGGCCTACTGATTACCTTCCAGCGTGTTCCGGATGGTCGTGAGCGCGTCTTGGAGATCTGAGACGGAGCGGCCCACCACGACTTTACGAACGATCGATCCCTCGAAACCAGTCAGGCCCGCCTGCTCGGAGCCCATGGCCAAGATCAGATAGAAGCCGGGGTGCTTCGGGTCGTCACTCCCGCGGACACAAAAGGAAAGGTCCAGCGCAGTCTCGAAATAGTGGCTCGAATAGAGTTGTTTTTCGGCGATGGCGTAGGCTATGTGGTCGGCAGGTTTGCCGCGCAGGGTCACCACCTGCACGACACGCAGCGTCGGCTTTAATCCGAATTTCACTCGCGCCCAGTAGAATGTGTTTTCGACATTCGCGGGCTTCGCATGAGGATAGGCGAGAAGGTAGTGGTAGAAATCCGGCAGGTACACTGGCAAGGCCTTGTCATAGCTGACCATGTAGGCGAACTGCTGAGGCACCTCGGTTGCGGTAGGCTTATCGTTATAGACTCCCAGGGCCTGATTACCTTGGTGCTGGTAAACGAGCAGGCGCTGCAAGACCGTCTTCTGCAGGAGTTGATTCACTTGTTCGTTCACGTCGGCGGCAGACCAATTGATGGCCTGCTGCAGATCTTCGATGGAGCTCGTGGGCATCTGAATCAGACAGTCACCGGGCTTACAACTCTTCAAGGTCCTGATGTCATCATTCTCGAACGAAAAACCCTTTAAGTCAGAAAGCCGCGGAGGATTGCTGAACACGCCGAGCGCCAGATACTCGGGAAGCCTGCGGAGACGGTCAAAATCACGCGCAAACTTGAGGTAGCTCTCCGGAGCAGCGTGAATGTAGACCGCGCCAAACAAGAAGACTTCGGCTGGCGTGCGGGATGGAAGGGTTTTCGTGACCGGCTGTCCGCCTCGGATGGCGGCGATCTGAGCCTGAGTCAACCCGATGTCTTGTTGAAAGAATGTTTGCAGATCAGGATTCGACTGACAAAAAGCAGGCAGCGCGGCCGCGGCAATCAAGAAAAGCAATACAGCAGCGAGGCGAACAATTCGGATCATGGCGACTTTACTCCGGGCGCCGTCCACTTCAGAACCGACGTAGTTATGGATGCGCGCTCATTTCATTTGTTCGATATCAAACATCTTCTCGGCAGACTATCTTGTTGGTATCGATGTGGCCATTGTTCTTTTTCGGTGCCGCGATAGCCCGCAACATCAGCGGGTGGCCACACGATGGGACATCTTGCCAGAGTGTACAATTTTGAACAGACACGCGTTCATTGGTTGCTTAATTTTCGTGAGCATAGCTAGGCCCTAATGGAGGGGCGGTTTCAACTCGCATGGCATGGGTCACCAAGTCATGACGGGTTTTTTGTGTGTTGGCTGTTACACACGCCGTGCAACGGCGAGCCAAATTCAGCTTGTAAAGATCCAGAGGATGATGTGGCGATGGACTCACCCACCGCGTTGTGCATTGATGACCGTCCACAAATGCTGGAGCTGATGAACCAGGTGCTCGCTGTGGGCCTGGAGAAACCAACAACCAATAAGGATCTGGCTGAGGTCCTTCTGGGCAGGATGATCTCGAACAACGAAGCTGCGTGATAATGAAGCGAAGGATTTGGAGTTGAAAAAGGAGATCCCGATTGACAGCTGACATGAACGAGCATTCAGCCGTTGGACCTGACCAGCAGCTCCCGGCTTCTGCTCCGGCACGTCCCCGACATGAGGTTAGGCGAATCGTTTTGTGGAGTCTGTTGCTCCTGGCCCTTGCGGTTGTCTTCGTGCTGGTCTTATGCCACCACGAGGAGGCCCAAAAAGCGGCGGCCGCGGCTGCGGCGCGCGTTAAGACGGGGATCACCGTTACGAGTGCGACAGCTCAAAAGGGTGACATCGGGGTTTACCTGAACTCAATCGGCACGGTCACCCCGGTCTATACCGCTTCGATTACCAGCCAGGTGAATGGCATAGTTCTCGCGGTGAGTTTCAAGGAGGGTCAACGGGTAGAGAAGGGGGACTCGCTCATCGAGATCGATTCGCGTCCGTACCGCGCCATGCTTTTGCAGGCGCAAGGGGCGCTGCAGCGAGACGAGAATCTGCTGGCCCAAGCTCAGATGGACCTGGAACGCTATCGCGACGCGTGGGGGCGCAAAGCGATTGCCAAGCAAATCCTAGATGACCAGGAAAAGCTTGTGCTCCAGGACGAGGGCACGGTAAAGAACGACCAAGGAACGGTGCAATTCGACCAGGTACAGGTGGACTTCTGCCACATCTCCGCGCCAATCGCCGGACAGGTGGGCTTACGTCTGGTGGATCCGGGCAACGTGGTGCAGTCTGCTGGAACCGCAGCCCTGGCGGTCATTACGCAGTTGGAACCCATCACCGTAATTTTCACAATTCCGGAAGACAGTCTCGGCCAGGTTGTAGCTCGCCTGCACAAGAACGCCAAGCTCACTGTCGATGCCTTCGATCGCACTGCACAGACCAAGATTGCAAGCGGGGAGCTGTTGACGCTTGACAACCAGATAGACACTACAACCGGCACTGTGAAAGGGCGAGCACTCTTCGACAACAAGAACGATGCACTCTTCCCGAACCAGTTTGTAAACACGCGCCTGCTGGTGAATACCTTGCAGGGAGTGACGCTGATTCCGTCATCGGCCATCCAACAAAATGGTCAAGCATCGTTCGTCTACGTGATTCAGAACAATATCGCCCATATGCGCAGCATAAAGCCCGGGGTTACAAACGGCGGTGTGACACAGGTTGATGACATCAATCCGGGAGACGTTGTCGCCAACAGCAGCTTCGATAAGTTGCAGGACAACGCCGCGGTGGTCATTTCCAACAAGCCTGTCTCGCCTAACACAAGCGGGAGCAAAGCGCAGTGAGTCCATCCCGCCCGTTTATCTTGCGGCCCGTAGCCACTTCTTTGCTGATGGCTGCAATCCTCCTGGTCGGCATTGTTGGCTACACACAACTGCCCGTCTCCGCATTGCCGGAAGTCGATTATCCGACCATCCAGGTGCTCACGTTTTATCCCGGCGCAAGCCCGACTGTGATGGCCACGACGGTGACGGCGCCACTAGAGCGGCAATTCGGCGAACTGCAGGGCTTGAGCCAAATGACCTCCACCAGTTCCGGAGGCACTTCCGTCATCGTGCTGCAGTTTAATCTCACTCTGGCTATAGATGTAGCCGAGGAAGAGGTACAGTCCGCCATAAACGCGTCGCAGAGTTTGCTGCCATCCGTCCTGCCCTCGCCGCCTATCTATAGTAAGACGAATCCCGCCGATGCCCCTGTGCTCACCCTGGCCATCACCTCAAATTCCATGCCGCTTTCTCAGGTCGAGGACCTTGTGGATACGCGCCTTGCGCCAAAGATTTCACAGCTCAACGGTGTCGGCCTTGTAACCATCAGCGGCGGCCAAAAGCCCGCGGTCCGCATTCAAGCCAACCCGACGGCTCTGTCATCCTACGGCATCAACCTGGAAGACCTGCGTACTGCGCTGACACAAACCAGTGTGAACGCCGCCAAAGGGAACTTCGATGGCCCGCGCCAGAATTACCAGATCGACGCCAACGATCAGTTGGTCACCAGCGACGACTATCGGAACGTAGTAGTTGCCTACCGTAACGGTGCGCCGGTGATGCTGACTGAAGTAGCACACATCGTGAATGGCGTGGAGAACAATAATCAGGCTGCGTGGATGAATCAGACCCCTGCGGTCATCCTCAATGTGCAACGCCAGCCCGGGGCCAACACCATCAGCGTCGTCAAGAGCATCAAGCAACTGATGCCCCAACTGGAGGCCAACCTGCCCGCGGGGATTCAGGTGACCACGCTGACCGATCTGACGACCTCCATCGAAGCGTCGGTCTCCGACGTGGAGTTCGAATTACTGCTGACGGTGGGACTCGTCGTGCTGGTCATCTTCCTCTTCTTGCGGAGCCTGTATGCCACGATTATCCCGAGCGTGGCTGTGCCTTTGTCACTCGTTGGCACCTTTGCGGCGATGTACATCCTGGGTTACAGCCTGGACAACTTATCGCTAATGGCGCTGACCATCTCCACCGGTTTCGTTGTGGACGATGCCATCGTGATGATCGAGAACATCTCGCGGTACATCGAAGCGGGCGATCCACCCATGGAAGCAGCGCTCAAAGGTGCGGAGCAAATTGGCTTCACCATTCTCTCGCTGACGGTCTCACTCATCGCCGTGCTGATTCCGTTGTTGTTTATGGGCGACGTGGTCGGGCGCCTGTTCCGCGAGTTTGCCGTGACACTTGCCGTCACTATCGTTGTTTCAGCGGTGGTCTCCCTCACGCTCACGCCAATGATGAGTGCGCGAATCCTGCGCCACAAGGCAAGAGAAGAGCAGGGGCGCGTCTATAAAGCTTCAGAGCGCGTTTTCGACGGGATGATCGCGTTCTATGCACGGACTCTGAAGTTTGTTCTTGGCTACCAAACGATCACTCTCTTGGTCGCCGTGGCCACACTCCTGCTCACGGTTTCCCTTTACATCATCATCCCCAAAGGTTTTTTCCCGGTTCAGGACACAGGCGTCATCCAGGGCATATCGCAGGCGCCGCCGACGATCAGCTCGCGGGCCATGGCAGGGAAGCAACTGGAGATTACAAAAGCGGTTCTGGATGATCCGGCGGTGGAAAGCGTCTCGTCATTCATCGGCGCGGATGGAACGAATACAACGATGAACAGCGGGAGGATGTCGATCAATTTAAAGCCGCTCGATCAGCGCAAGATCAGCGCTTCAGACCTGATCCGCAGGCTCAACTCGACAGTGAGCCAGGTTCAGGGGATCCAGTTGTTTATGGAACCTGTGCAGAACATTACCGTGGATGACCGGGTGAGCCGCACGCAATACCAGTACGCACTGGAAGACGCCAACGCGGACGAGTTGAATGAGTGGACCAACCGTTTCGTAGACCGGCTGAAGCAGTTGCCGCAACTGGAGGACGTGGCCACCGACCAGCAATTGGGTGGGCTGGCCGTATCCCTGGTGATCGACCGGGTCACCGCTTCACGACTGGGCATCGCGCCTTCGACCCTCGATAACGCCCTGTATGACGCCTTCGGTCAGCGGCAGATTAACACCATGTATACGCAGGTGAATCAGTACCATGTCATTCTCGAGAGTCAGCCGCAGTTTCAGCTGGACCCCAACGAGCTGAACGATCTCTACATCCAGTCCAATGCATCTTCCGGCGCAAGTGGTGCGGGAGCCTCTTCCTCGTTTGCATCTTCCGGATCATCTTCCGCGGGATCAAATGCTGTGACGAGCTCTGCCCTGTACACTCCGGCGGCAAGTACGCTTGCTCCTCCCTCGAACGCGCTTTCGCCGGGCAACTCGACGGTTTCCAGCAAGGGAGCCGGATCCGCAGGCATTACAAGTTCGGCCATGAGCAGCGCGGTGCCGCTGAGCGCTTTCGCGCACTTTGAGAAGACGACAGAGCCGCTCGCCATTACCCACCAGGGTCAATTTCCGGCGATCACCGTGTCGTTTAATCTCGCGCAGAATGCCGCGCTTGGCAGCGCCATTACGGCGATCAACGAAGTGCAAAAAGACATGCACATGCCTCCCAGCCTGCAGGCTGGTTTTCAAGGCACCGCGGCATCCTTCACGAATTCGCTGGCCAATGAGCCGTTGCTCATTCTTGCCGCGCTGGTCACGGTGTACATCGTGCTTGGTGTTCTGTATGAGAGCTTCATCCACCCAATTACGATTCTGTCCACGCTGCCGTCGGCGGGCGTAGGCGCTTTCCTCGCGTTGATTCTTTTTCACCAGGATTTGAGCGTGGTGGCGATCATCGGCATCGTCCTGCTGATAGGGATCGTGAAGAAGAACGGCATCATGATGGTCGACTTCGCGCTGGAAGGCGAGCGGAAGCACGGAAAGAACGCGACGGATGCAATTTACGATGCCTGCCTGCTCCGTTTCCGCCCCATTATGATGACCACCATGGCCGCGCTGCTGGCTGGGCTGCCTCTGGCGCTCGGAACTGGTTTCGGTTCGGAGTTGCGCAGGCCGCTGGGCATCGCCATGGTGGGCGGATTGCTTCTCAGCCAGGCACTCACGCTTTACACCACGCCCGTCATCTACATCTTTTTTGACAATCTGGCGCAGCGCTTTGGCCGCAAATTGAACAAGCCGGAAACCGGGGGCGCGGAACTGGCAGGTCCGGCATGAACATCTCCGAACCCTTCATTCGCCGGCCAGTGGCTACGACGCTGCTCACGCTGGCGATTGCCCTGGCCGGTGGGATTGCGTATGAGGTGCTGCCTGTCGCTCCCCTTCCGGAGGTCGATTTTCCCACTATTTCCGTCGGTGCAAGTTTGCCGGGAGCCAGCGCCAACATTATGGCCTCGTCCGTAGCCACTCCGCTGGAGCGGCAGTTCGGCCATATCGCCGGTGTGACGGAGATGACTTCCGCAAGCAGTCTTGGCAGCACATCCGTCACCATCCAGTTCGATCTCAGCCGCGACATTGATGGCGCGGCGCGCGATGTGGAGGCCGCCATCAACGCAGCGCGCAGCTATCTGCCCGCCAACCTGCCGGGCAATCCGACCTATCGCAAGGTCAATCCCGCCGATGCGCCGATCATGATCCTTGGCCTTACATCGGACAAATACGGCCCCGACAAACTATATGACGTAGCCTCGACCATCATCGAGCAGAAATTGTCGCAGATACAGGGCGTGGGGCAGGTCAATGCCGGCGGCGGCGCGTTGCCGGCCGTGCGTGTGGACGCAAATCCCACGCAATTGGCCAGCTACGGACTTACCCTCGCGAATTTGCAGTCCGTGTTGAGCCTGCAAAACGCCGACTTGGCCAAGGGCCAAATCTCCGATGGCATTGTGACTGCGGACATCATTGCCAACGACCAGATCTCGAAAGCGGACGACTACAAGCCGCTCGTCGTTGGTTATAGCCACGGCTCCGCTATCCGCTTGTCCGATGTTGCTCAGGTGACAGACTCCGTGCAAAACGTCCGAGCCGCCGGCTATTTGAACGGCAAACGCGCGGTTACGGTCATCATCTTCCGGCAGCCTGGCGCTAACATCATCGCCACGGTCGACCACATTCGCGCGCAGCTTCCGCTCATCCAGGCGTCCATTCCGCTCGGCATCGATACCACCATCGTTCTTGACCGCACGACGACTATCCGCGCCTCTGTCAGTGATGTCGAGAAAACTCTGCTCATTTCCATCGGCCTAGTCATCGCCGTCGTGTTTGTATTCCTGCGCAATGGCCGCGCCACCCTCATCCCCGCCGTCGCTGTGCCGGTCTCGCTTCTCGGCACGTTCGCGGTGATGTACCTGTTTGGATATACCATCGACAACCTCTCGCTGATGGCCATGACCATTTCCACCGGATTTGTGGTCGATGATGCCATCGTTGTGATGGAAAATATTGCGCGCCATCTGGAAAACGGCGTGAAACCCTTCGCCGCGGCGCTGAAAGGCGCGCAAGAAATCGGTTTCACCGTCTTCACCATCAGCATTTCGCTCATTGCCGTTTTTATCCCTCTTCTGTTGATGGGCGGAATCGTTGGCCGTCTCTTTCGCGAGTTTGCCGTCACGCTCTCGACGGCCATTGTCGTGTCCATGATCATCTCGCTGACCGCTACGCCAATGATGTGCGCCTACCTGTTGAAGAACGAGCGCACGGAAAAACATGGCCGGATGTACATGCTCAGCGAAAAGTTCTTTGACAGGGTGCTGTCGTCATATCGCGGCAGCCTGCATTGGGTGCTGGACCATCCGGCCCTCACCCTCACCGTGCTCTTCCTTACTATCGCGCTCAATTTCGTGTTGATCGTCAAGATACCCAAGGGTTTTTTCCCGGCAGAGGACACCGGAGCAATCTCCGGTGGAGTACGAGGGCCGCAGGATTCATCCTTTCCGGCGATGAACAATTCCATTCAGCAGATCGCCGCCGTGATCAGGAACGACCCTGCCGTCGCAAATGTGATTTCGTTTACGGGTGGGAGTGGGGCCACGAATGCGGGCTCCCTCTACGTTGCTCTCAAACCGCTGGCAGCGCGCAACGTCAGTGCCGCTCAGATCATCGACCGCCTGCGCCCTCAATTGAACCGTCTGCCAGTGGCTTCTGCGTTCCTCCAGCCAGTGCAAGATCTGCGCATCGGCGGCCGGTCCAGCAATGCGATGTACCAGTACACGATCCAAGCCGACAACGTGCAAGATCTTTCCAAGTGGGGACCGATTCTACTCGACGCGATGAAGCGCCTGCCCGGCCTGCAGGACGTTAGCTCCGATCAGCAGAATGGCGGCCTGGAAGTACTGATGAACTATGATCGCGTCACTGCGGCAAAGCTCGGCCTGACCGTAAAAACGCTGGACTCGGCTTTGTACAGCGCGTTCGGCCAATCGGAAGTATCCATCATCTATACGCAGTTAAATCAGTATTACGTGGTGCTGGAAGTTGCTCCCCAGTATTGGCAGAGCCCAGAAGGATTGAAAGACATCTACCTTCAGACGTCCAAGGGCGGTAACATTCCGCTGCTTGCGGTGGCCAAGGGCGAAGCCAACACGACACCACTGGCCGTCAACCATACGGGTTTATTCCCCTCGGTCACCGTGTCCTTTAACCTCGCGCCGAACGTATCTTTGAGCGATGCCACATTGAACATCAACCAGATGCAAAAGCAACTCGGCGCGCCTTCCACGCTGCAAGGCTTTTTTGCAGGCACGCTGCTGGCCTACCAGCAATCCCTTGGCACCGAGCCCGTGCTGATTCTGACGGCGCTGCTGGCGGTGTACATCGTTCTCGGTATTCTGTATGAAAGCCTGGTCCATCCACTGACGATCATTTCCACCCTGCAGTCGGCGAGCGTGGGCGCGATGCTTGCATTGCTGCTCTTTAAAGAGGATCTGAACATCATCTCCATCATTGGCATTGTGCTGCTGATCGGAATCGTAAAAAAGAACGCCATCATGATGATCGATTTCGCTCTTCAGGCACAGCGCGAGGAGGGAAAGAGCACATCCGACGCGATTTTTGCAGCGTGCATGTTGCGCTTCCGCCCGATCCTGATGACCACGATGGCTGCGTTATTGGGCGCTCTGCCCTTGGCGCTGGGGACGGGCATGGGGTATGAGCTCCGCCGGCCCCTGGGCATCACGATTGTAGGGGGACTGATCTTGAGTCAAATGCTCACGCTCTATACAACGCCGGTCGTCTATTTGGCGTTCGACGGGCTGCGAATACGGCTGCAGGGAAAGCAGCACGGCATCCTTGACCATGGAGCCGGACCAGTCCCCAGCGCCGCAGATTAATTGCAGCTACCCATGCGGTGCATGCGAATGTGACTGCTTCCTTGGTGCATCGCGCAATGAGATGTTCCAGCAGCGGATCCGCCAGCGCATCAATGCGGTTTACAACTAAACTGGCCGCAGGGGCCAAGGGAGTATTCCTGATCTTGGTAGTCTTTTGCGGATCGCGATTCACGTCGCGAGCCGGGGATACAATCGCGCGCCGATGAAGACCAGTGCGGTCGTGGTCAGGAGGATGACAGCATAGTCGAGACCCAGACTGAAGGCGCTCGCACTGCCGGCAAGCATGCAAGTGCGCAGGGCGTCGACGACGTACGTTAAGGGGTTTAGATGAGAAATGGTCTTTAGCCAGCCGGGCATGATGGCGATGGGGTAGATCGCATTACTGGCAAAGAAAAGCGGCATGGTGAGCACCTGGCCGACTCCCATGAAGCGTTCGCGCGTCTTCACAATGCACGCGATGATGAGCGAAAACGTCGAGAACAACGTCGTCGCCAGGACCACGATGACGAGCACGTTGAGGAGCGCGAGCGGTCTCCAATTCAGCTTCACCCCGAGAAGCAGCGAGAGACCGTAAACGATGACAGCCTGCGAGAGAGTGCGGGTGCCAGCGGAGAAGCCCTTGCCAAGCACAAGTGCCGCGCGCGGAGTCGGGCTGGCGAGGAATTTCTGGACAATGCCGAGGTCGCGCTCCCAGATGACGTTGATGCCGTAAAATATGGCCACGAAGAGAACGCTTTGCGCCAGGATGCCGGGAGCAATGAAGTCCAGATAAGGAATGTTGCCCGTGTGCATCGCCCCGCTGCGTGAGAACACTTGCCCAAAGATGAGCAGCCACAGCGCGGGTTGCAAGGCGCGAGTAATGAGTTCCGTGAAATCGTGGCGCAGCTTGCGCAACTCAAACTCGGTGATGACGACAGTCTTCTCGATGAAGCCGGTTAGAGGGTGGATGAAAGTTGTGGTCATAGGGTTGGGTTAGCCAAGGCGCTGGGCCGTAGCGCGTTCGGCGGATACGTCGCGGAAGGTGCCGCCGGAATCAAGGGCGCTGCCGGCGTAGTGGACGAAGACCTCACTCAACGTGTGACCGGGTCCAAGCGAAGTCTCCAGTTCTTTGCAGGTGCCCAGCGCATCCACCTTGCCCTGGCGCATAATCGCGATGCGATCACAATGGCTTTCTGCTTCCTCCAGGTAATGTGTGGTGAAGAACAGTGTGGTGCCGTAGTTGGCGCGCAGATCGACGAGATGTTTCCAAACAGCGTCCCGCGCTATTGGATCCAGCCCCACGGTTGGCTCATCGAGGAAGAGCACCCGAGGCCGATGCAGCGTGGACTGGGCGATTTCCAGGCGGCGGACCATGCCCCCGGAGTATTCGCCCACAAGGCGGCCGCCGTCGGCAGTCAGGCCCATGAACTCCAAAGCCTCACGGATGCGTGCCTGCAGTTCGCGGTGTGGCAGGTCGTAGAGTTTGGCGAAGATGAGCAGGTTCTCGTAGCCGGTGAGCGAACCGTCCACGGAGACCGCCTGAGGCACATAACCGATGGATCGGCGAACGTCAACCGCCTGCCTGGTGATGGAGAAACCAGCCACGCGCGCCTCGCCCGAGGACGGCGGCAACAGTGTGGTGAGCATTTTGATCGTGGTGGTCTTGCCGGCCCCGTTGGAGCCGAGCAGGCCGAAGACCTCACCGGTGTTGACCGAAAGGGTTAGAGCATCCACCGCCGTAAATGCGCCGAAGCGGCGAGTAAGCGCTTTGAGTTCCAGAACGATGTCGCTCATGAGAAAACCGTCGAGGCCCGAAATCAAGTCAACTCCACCACACCCGTGCCGGCTTTGAGATAGCCTCCACTTTCTTTTCGAACCCAGCCTGACATTTCAGGCAATCCCGAACTATTGGACGCTCCATTGTGAGCCGTCTCTGGACTCCGCCTCGCTAAAGCTTCTTCGCCCTTTGATACGCTTCCGCACGCACGCGAGACAGTCTGCTTGCTGAAATGGAGATGTTTATTCCCCCGGCGCTTTGCCGGATTCGGCGGGCCCGCCGGTGGCGCGAAGGCCGGTTATCGAATCAATGTGAATGCGGAAGAAGAGCGGAGCGATGGCGTGGTCGCCCAATCTTAGCTGACGTTCGCCTAATGCGTTTTGCCACCACAACTCGCGCTTTCCCAATAGGGTCCGCGCGTGTTCCCGCTCGGCGGTAAATTGCGGCTCGGGCAATTCCTGGTAGCGGCCGATGGCGATCACGCTGATCCACTCAGACTGGTTGCTGATTTCGTCAACTTCGAGGCAAACCTTGGGATTCGCCCGCATCCATTCGTTCTTTTGCCCCAAGGTCGAGAGGACGTAAATAAAGTCAGGCTCGTACGCAAAGTAGATCGGCACCACATACGGCTGGTTATCGAGCGAACAGCCCAGCCTTCCGAGTGAAGAACTCGCTAAGAATGCGCGGCACTCCTCCTCGCTCATCTGAGTGATCACCATCGCTACACTCCCATTCTTTGGAACAGACTTTTACGTCGCCTCGGGTTCGCGGTTCCCGAAGAATGTATTTTACTTGGTAGCTGGCTCGCTAGCAGTCTCTTCCGGCTGGTCTTCCGCCTTTTCCCAGCTCGCATCGAGATTGTATTCCTTCAGGGCTTTGCCGAGGAGATCGGTCTTCTTTCCGAGATCCTTCTGGTACACGACTCCGTCCTCGCCAACGATGAACGTCATCACGCCGGACGATCGATATTCCGCGGGAAAGGCCACGAAAGCGAAGCCTTTGGTCATTTTGCCGTTAACGATATAGTTTTTGGCTCCGCCCAGGGCATTTTTCCCCTGGCGCGCCAGGATGTGGAAATAGTAGCCGCGGTAGGGAACCGGGCCGCCCTCTGGGCTCTTGGCATTTTCCGTGGCGACCGCCCACGCCACCAGCGGCCCGATGGGGCTCTGAGGTTCGCCCTCGGCAGCTTTCCAATAAAGGCCATTGTGCTGCCCCCCATCACTGAAGATTCTCTGGGCGTACTCGTCGTGCTGTGCGGAATGATATTCCTTTTGCGCCGCGACGAGTTCCTGGCAAACACGAATCGCTGACATTTCATTCCGGCCAATCCGCCGGTACAAAATTTCTCTCTTCCCCGCATCGGTGTCGAAATACCACAATTTGCCTTTGTTCACGAGCGGAATGGGCGTGGGCCAATTCTTCGCGCCGATGTACAGGACCGTGGTTCCATCCGGTTCATTCACTAGGCGGTGCATCTCCTGATATCTCTGGGCGAAATTGGCGCGGCTCTCGGCGTCCTCGGTTTCGTCTCCTGACGAGACGATTTGCTTTCCGTCTGGTCCGAGGATTTCGAGCATCGCTTTTTCGTCATTATTCTGTGCCGCCGCGACCAGGGCTTGGCTCGCTTCTTCCGCCGATGCATAAGTTTTCTGCCCCTGTTGCTGCGCCATGGAACGCGTGGCAAAGCACGCCGTTAAAAGGGCAGCGACCGCAGCTAATTTAGAAAGTTTGGCCCAATGAAATTTGTCGAAGTTCAGCTTCGCTCGTTGCATATGGCTTTTCTCCATTTCTAAATTTCACAATCCACCAGGAACACGACGAAACTTCGATTACCGGTGCTTTCCGCCACCACCACCGCCACCGCCGCCATGTGGTGCTCCGCCACCGCGCGCCCCTCCTCCGCCGACGCTAGCGCTCCCGCGTGAGGAATAGCTCTTTGTCTGTCCGCCGTGATCGTAGTTACTAAAGGCGCCCGATTTCACACCTCTCTGACCGTTAGGTGCAGCGTATCCTCGGGCCGCCCTTGTGTTTCCCTCGAATGGCCTTGCCGATGCGCCGGGACGGTTAGCGACTCCGCCGCGCGCTCCCATGTTTCCGCTGGGAGGCCTGTTCCCCGCGTTGCGAGCGCTAACTCCGCCGCGAGCGCCGTTGACTCCGCGCGCGCCGCCACCGCGGGAGTAAGCGTTCCGGTTATAAAACGTCCTGCTGGGAGAGTAGTACCTGGCGTGGTTGTAGAGTGCGTAGTGGTTGTGCCAATCGAATCCCCAATGCCCCCAGCCCCATCCGTATCCGCCGTAGAAGCCGATTCCGAAGCCGAGTCCGAACGAGAGGTACGGGCCGCCAAACCAGATTCCGGGATACGGGTACCATCCCGGCCACGGTCCTATTGGGCCTCCGTAAACCAGCCACGGATCGTAAGCGGGGATGTAAACGGTATCGGGGCTGGCAGGCTGAATACTGATCGTCGAGTCTTGCGTTGTTACGGTCTGCTGCGGCGTGCTCTTAAGATTGCCGGCATCTTCCGCTTTCTGGCGCATTACCTGTACAGCATCCATCACATCTTGTTCCTGGTTGTAGTAGGCATCGCCCAGAGATGACGTCCAGGAGAGGTTCTTGTCCATATTTCCAAGGACAGATGGAAATGCAGCGAGCGCCTTGACGCTCGGATCCCAGAGCTGTTGGTCCACGGCTTGACCCAAAGCGTCGCCTTTCAAATCAAGATGCGCTTGTACCCATCGGTCTGCCTCGACGACTTGCTCGGGAAACGTGGACGCCGCCAGGATCTGCGCCACCAGCGAATCCGGATACAGCGCAATCGGAGCCACCAGCTGCTGCAACTGCTCGGGAGTCTGTTGCGTATATGGCGGCGCCTGCGCGGCCTGCGCCGGGGGCTGGGCGGGGGCTTGCGCATCTTGATAGGCCGACAGGTTCTGAGGCCAAGTCGCGAATAACAGTGTCAACGACAACAGGGAAACCAAAATTTGTTTACCCGCTTGAGCTCTTGAAAACCCTCGCGCGCCTTCGATGATGTTCATCTTCTTTACCCTCCTCTGCATCTTCATCGCTTCAGGCCTCATATAGATATAGACGAGAAATTCGTAGTTTCTGTTACTATTTCCGATACTCTCCGAGCATGCCCTCGAGCTCATCGGCAAACGCCGATGCTATCTCCTCGACGATGCTGTTTGCGCCTTCACGATCGGCTTGTTGGCTCCAGTGACAGCGGGCGGGCTGCCTGCGGCTTGGGTTTCACCTGCTCCACGGACAAAAGTATCGCCCTCTGCAGACAACCCTGGGTCCGTTTCCACGCGAACACTCTTCGCAGGCGCCGCTTTTGGCATCACTACCTCGAGTCTGCCATCGTTGAATGACGCCTTGGCCTTCGAGAGATCCACCTCACACGGCAAATCGATGACGTGGAACATTAGTTGCGCGTGCCTATGCGAATGGGAATGCTTTTCAGATTTTTGGTATTCGCCGGGCTCGGTTTTTCCGCTGATGCTCAACCGGCGCGGCTCGAGACTCACCTTGATCTCCTGCCTGTGGAATCCAGGAACCTCGGCGCGCGCTGTAAGCCGTTCTCCAGATTCCGACAGGTGGAACTTCACGGGGGTGAGCAGCTCGGATTCTGCTAGGAACCAATCCTCCCGATCATTTCCGTGAACGTGCCCGCGGCTCTCGAATATCTCAAAGGCGCGTCGGGCAATCAGATTGAATACGTCTTGCGTATGTTCGAATAGTTCATGAACGGACACGAGATTCACATCAGCGCTGATTTCTATGGATGATTCGGGTGAAGAACGGTGTGTCATGGTTTCCCTTTCTGCTCGCTTCCGATCAGCTGCGGGTGATCCAAGAAGGGATCATAGACACCAGCAAAAGGCGCTTCTGCTCAAAAAAGAACACATTTCAATTTGGGTCGCGGAGTGGCAACCGCAGATAAGGACGATTGTAGGCAGGCAGTCGATCTCGGCGCTGCCAGATCACGTTCAATGACACGACCCATCATCCAGAAACTGGCGACCGGCGGCCATTAAAGCCAAAGAGTGTGCGCAATTCATGATTCTCTGGTCCAACGGATCGTCCGTCAGCGTCGTAGGAGAAACGTAATCCATGGACTTGTGAGATTCCAGAATTGTGTTGCTCAACTTATGCATATTGTCGAACTCGTTGGTAAGCAATCCTAAAGCGTCTCGATCCGAATCCGTTGACACGGCCACGGATGCCAGCGTGAGGTTCTTGGCAGCTTGCACGCGATAGACGGACAACCAGTCCTCCGTGATGGGGTATCCATGCTGGACCGCGTTCGTGAGAACGCTTCGCCATTCCCGGATCGCCGCCATTTCCTCGATGCCTGCTCTCAGGAACTCTTTAGAGAATCCTTGATTCGCGGGCTCGGTTGTCGAAGAAGGAGCCGGCGCCGTGCTTGTCGTGGAGCCAGGCAATGTCAATATAATTTGGTTCCCTTTGAAGCTGAGGGAAGCGCTTGCAACGCGTGCGAGCGCTTCGATTTCGACGTAAGACCGGCCGTTCAACTGAACAACTGGCGCAACTCCGGGTCGGCCGTTTACGATCAGTGACAAGTTCTGCTGCGCGGCTTGCGACAGCGCGAATATTGGCAATGCCAGGAGCGCCGCCAACATCAACCAGGCACTGAATGGCCACTTTCGCATAGGTCTACTCCTCAACGACGTTTCCCCCCGTTTCACAAGCGAGGTCTCATCACTGTCTCTTGCGTTTTCTACGGTCCAAAGTGCTTTCGGCTCTTTAATCCGAGTCTACGAAGCGGCTTTCGCACGCGCCGTCTCGGGCTCGCCGACCAGTTCCTCAAAAAGCGTCCGGTAATGAATCATGGCCTGGCGCAAGTCTTCGGTGCTGGCCTGGCCCCGCATTTGAAGAAGTGCGGTTTGGTGGCCTGCCCGGTAATTCTCGAGAACTAGTGGATGATCCACGGAGAGATCCGCGGCACGATGCTCGAAGTCGCCGACCGGATAGCCACGTGTGGACATCACGTCGCCCAGGAGTTGGTCAGCATCCGTCAGGGCACTGCCGGGGCTGTCAACGAACCTGGCCTGCACTCTGGCCCACGACTCGATAAACCGCGCACGATCGCCTGGAGCGAGCGGCCGAATGTGCAAGGCCTCCACGTGATCTGCGCGCTTGTCGAGCAATGCTTCTGCTTTCCGCTGGCTCCCGCCTTCTTTCACGGCGCGGGTATATTCCGCGCTGCCAAACTGAGTGCGTAGTCTTTGCGTCCGGCGTTTCCGCATAGAAAGCGCAATGGCGATGCCTGCGGCCAACACCACAATAATTGCGATGATTGCGGCTATTTGTGTCGTGCTTAGTGCTGTTAAGTTCATGACCTTCCTCCAGTTATTGACCGATTCCTTGGCCCAAATCTAAGAGTCGTCACGGCTCGCTCGCGCGAAGCCGTATCGGTTCACGGTTTTTCCACAACTTTTTCTACCTGGCCGATTTTCTTTTGGATTTTCCCGGCAATCTTTTCGCCGATACCTTCGGCTTGCAAATCGGTATCGTTCGTCAGTTGGCCCACCTTTTCCTTAGTTTTGCCCTTGGCTTCGTGGATCTGGCCTGCGATCTCATTCTTGGTACTCGACCTCATCTTGTTGCCTCCCCAGAAATCAATTGAATTCCAGAACTCGAGTGATCGCTCCTCGTCTTCGCCGCGCGCCAAAAGGCTGATGCACGGAGCATCTCGCGCTCCGCCAGCCCATTGCAGTGTTAGCAATTCGTGATCACATCTCTCCTCTTGACGCCAAGAAGACGCTAGTCCCTGCGCCAACGGGAGTATCCCCAGCCCCCACCACCGAGCAAAAACACAACAAGAACAACGATCAAAAGAGTTTCCATTTGGATCCTCTTTGCTCAGAGGAAGCTGGTGGACTCATCCGCAAAAGAGTCGCCTGACTTACACGCGCGGTGCCATGTTAAGAAAGATGAGGGTGGAAATCTGTTCACATCGAGACACTTTCACGTTTTGTGTGCTTTTTTCTTGGGGGGAAGTTGCTCGTGCTGGAGGGAGCGAGGATCTGCTCACTTACTCGTGGCGCTACGCGAAAGTTAATTTAGTCGTGCAAGACAACGCTCAGGAGGGAATCGTTGACGTGGATCTCGCCGTCGTACTGGATAAAGCCCAGTTTCCTGAACTTGTTCATGAAAAAATTGACCCGGGACCGCGTTGTGCCAATCATCTCCGCCAGCATCTCTTGCGATACTCTGGGAAGCACCTTTTGAGGCAGGCCCGGCGCGCCATAGCGCGCCAGCAGCAGCAGAGTGCGCGCCAGGCGTTTCTCGCTGGAGTTGAAGAGCTGGTCGATCAGGTCCTCCTCAACGCGGATGTTTCGCGCCAGCATATAAGCGATGAAGCGGTCGGAGAACTCGTGTTCCCCATGGAGCACACGAATCATCTCGCTTTTCTCGATAACGAGCACGGTGGTGGGCGCAATCGCGGTGGCCGTCGCCATACAAATAGACTGGCCGGCCAGGCACCCTTCCCCAAAAAAATCGCCCGGTCCCAGAATTGCCACAACAGCTTCTTTGCCGGACTCATTGATCACCGTAAGCTTCACGCCGCCTTCCTGAATGTACAGGACATTCCTCGCAGGATCGCCCTGCGCGAAGACGGTATCTTTTCCTCGAAACTTCACAACCTTTTTCCCCACACCGGCCGAGTCGAGAAATAGTTTCACGTCGAAAGCAAGGCGTCTTGAAATCGCTTTTCGGTGGGAGCGAGGGACCTTGACGGTTACACTTCGAGTTGGGGAGTGCATGATTAAACCCGAACTCGGCCCAACGCGGGAGGCATTTGATGTCGTTCTCATCACTCTGTTCTCCGATCGCGATTAACCGGATTGTGGCCCGGGTCCAACGGGAAGCTACACTTACAGCTTTCAGGGTAGTGTGCAGCAAATGGAATAAGCGGGGTATCGGGGATGCTGCTAGTAATGAAGGGCTTTGTCCGGAGAAACCCTGACAAGAGGCACAGGTGCACTGGATATCGAGGCAGGAAGGTGGCCGAAACCAAATCTCTAGCGGTCCGAGTGGCCCGGCTCACTCTCCAGTGTTTCTGGGCTCAATAGACCCATTTGCACGGCAAAACGAATCACATCACTGCGCGTCCGAAGTCCGAGCTTCTCAGCAAAACGTGAACGATACGTCTCAACAGTTTTCACGCCCACAAAAATCTGTTTGGCTATTTGTGCACTGGTGTAACCCCGCGCCACGAGTCCGAGCACCTGCAGCTCACGGTCGCTAAGGATGTTTACCGGCCGTGTGGGACCAGCTCTTGTACCTCTCTTCGCCAGCACGTCCTGGACAAGGACGTCGGCCAGGCTCGGGTCCACGTAGGTCCCTCCGCGATGCACTGCTCGTATGGCTACCAGCAGCTCCGCATCCACGGTCCGTTTCAACAGGTAGCCACAGGCGCCGGCGGCCAATACCGATCGCAAGTAGGCAGGGTCATCGTGCATCGTGAGGACGAGCACACGGGTCTTGCGGCAGTGTCGCGCTATCTCCTGAAGCGCCTTCATCCCCCCGACCCGAGGCATGGTGAGGTCCAACAAGGCCACATCCGGTCTGGTTTCCCGTGCCGCTTGAACCGCCTTCTCTCCATCGGGAGCTTCCGAGACAACTTCCATATCGGCCTGGGCATTGACCAGCATTTTCAGCCCGGCGCGGAGAATTGCGTGATCATCCGCGATCAGGACCCTGATCTTGTGCACTTGCGCCGGCACTTTAAGGTGCCCCCCTCCGCCCCCCCGAGGACTGAAGGTCCTGGTCATGAAGTGGGATTTGCACCAGAACCCTAGTCCCCTTGTCCTGGGAGGTAAAACTGACCGTTCCGCCCAACATGGTCGCTCTTTCCCGCATGCCCTGAATGCCCAGGCGGTGCGAGGAGACAGCTACGGCCTTAGCGTCAAAGCCACATCCGTCATCTATTACTGCCACCTTCAGGGCCGTAGCCGAACGCGCGAATTTGATGCTGACATTCTTGGCTCCCGAATGTCTGGCTACGTTGGTCAGGGCTTCCTGGATAATGCGATACAAACTGATCTGAACTGCTAGCGGCAGGTTGCCGGAGCCGATTCCACGCGGTGCGAGATGGACAGCTATCTTGTGGGTCTCTCGATACTCGGCAACGTATCGGCTCAGCGCAAAACCCAGGCCATGGTCCTCCAGCACCATTGGGTGAAGCCCGCGGGCGAGCCGTCCGATCTCTTCCATGGCCCGGGCAGTGATTTCCCGCAGCCGCCGCCCCTGGACCTTAACATATGCCAGGTTCCGGGAGTGGGAGTGTTCCAGAGCACGCAGGCCGACCAAGAGAGACGTGAGCAACTGGCCGGTTTCGTCATGCAATTCGCGCGCGACCCGGCGCCTTTCCTCCTCTTGAGCCGAAAGCACGCGTTCCAGGAGAAGCCGGCGTGTCGCTTCGGCTTGTTTGATTTCTTCAACCTGCTTGCGTTTTTGCTCGCTCAGATCGGTTATCACCATGCCCAGGGCCTGGCCCTTGTATCTCCGAAACCGGTTCAGAGACAAATGGACCGGAACCAGACTTCCATCTCTACAACGCAGGTCGAATTCGCCTTTCGTGACCCCTTTCTGAGCCTCGGCAAGGAAAGCTTCAAATCTGTCTCGCTCTGTTTTCTCGATGAGCGACTCAACTGCCATCCCGACAACTTTTCCTGGTGGCCTGCGAATCAGTTCTGCAAACCTGCGGTTGCAGTAGAGCACAGCGCCATCTCGGGAAAGAGTCGCCGCGCCTTCGCCCATGGCCTCCACCAGCATGCGATAAGCGGGTTCTCCGCCTTTCAGAGTAACCACTTGCGGTCCGCGACGGCCGGAAACCATGAAAGCATCCACTTCGCCGGACTGTATGGCGCTCACGGTTTTCTGCGCAGTTTTCAGCCGTGCGAGGAGCGTTTTTCGCTGATCCCGTGGCGTGGATGACGGCAGTTTGCGCTTATTAGACATCTGCTATTGGAGCCCTTGCTATTGGAGCCCTTACTTCAGCGCACCGGTTGAAGATCCAACCCCACAATAACACTTTCGGTCTTTGAGAGGTTCCCAATGATTTTTTTGACCGGCGGCGGGAGCCTTCTCACCAGGGTTGGAATGGCGATAATTTGATCGCCCTTGGCCAGTTGCGGCTTCTCCAGCAAGTCAACGACTTCGATAACGTACTTGCCCCGCAGCTTGTCCTCACAAATCCTCTGGAGGTTGGCGATCGCAACAATCGAATTAGGGGTTTGGCCCGCGATGTAAAGCCGCAATCGCCAAAAGTCACTACCGGTACTTTTGGCAGGGCGACGCTTTCTTGCTGAACTCTTCTTCATGTCGGTGCTCGGTTTCTGGTCCAGATGGGCCAAACTTGCTACTCAGCCGCCGCGACTGAACCCGGGCCTGCGACGGTCGGGGCCAGCGCGTGACCCCTCAGAACGTTGCCCAATTCGATGCCCCTCTCACTCACGATAAACTCACGAGGTTCGCGCGAATGGGCCATGCCGCGGGATTTCAGAACGTAAAGCTCGCGTCTCGGTCGCCCATTGCGTTTCATGTCCCTCAACACAATCCAGGTGTCCATGAGAGAGGACACAGCCGCCGCAGTTCTCTCTTGGGGGTCTCCTGCGAATGTCAGATTCGTGAATATTGATGTGATCTGTTCCACCTTTAGAAAATCGACTAGGCGCATGAGCATCGATTTAACGTTATAAGTGCCCGAGATCGAAACCAGGTTCGTGATCGGGTCGATGACCACGACGCTTGGTCGAAGCTCTTCGATCAATTTGTGAACAGTGGCCAAGTGTGCTTCCAGGCCGATGCTGGTTGGCCGCATCGCGTGGAAGTGCAATAAGCGCTTTTTTACCCACGGCTCCAGGTCGAGGCCAACCGAGCGCATGTTACGGAGAATCTGGTTGGGAGATTCTTCAAAAGCGAAATAGAGGCATTTTTCGCCACGAGTGCAGGCGGCTCTGGTGAAATTGGCCGCCAGGCTCGACTTCCCAGTTCCCGACGTGCCCGATACCAGCACACTGCTTCCACGGAAGAATCCCTTACCCTCCATCATCTCGTCCAAAGCGGGAATTCCCGTTGAAACGCGATCCGTCAGTGCTTGGTGGGCAAGTGCCAGTGAGGTGATCGGCACCACCGAGATGCCCTCGCGGTCTATCAGGAACGGATACTCATCGGTGCCGTGAGAAGTGCCCCGGTACTTGACGACTCGCAGCCGCCGGGTGGAAATCTGTTCCGTAACTCGATGGTCCAATGCGATCACGCAATCGGCGATGTATTCCTCGAGCCCGTGACGCGTCAACGTGTGCTCTCCGGCTTCCCCGGTAACCACAGCGGTAAGCTTGTGCTCTTCCAACCAACGAAACAGCCGGCGGAGTTCCGCTCGCAACATCGTGGAGTCAGCTAATCCGGCAAAAAGTGCCTCGATGCTGTCCAAGACCACGCGCTTGGCTTTGATCGCTTTGACCGCCTGGGCCAGACGGATGAACAGGCCCTCGAGATTGTATTCTCCCGTTTCGGCAATCTGGTTTCGCTCAACGGCAACATAGTCCACCAACAGCTTCTTGCGTTTGGCAAGCGCGCGCAAATCAAAACCCAGCGAGGCGACGTTGGCCCTCAGCTTCTCCTCAGTTTCCTCGAAGTCCATGCATACGCCAGGCTCGCCGTATCGAACAGCGCCGTGCACCAGGAATTCCATTGCGAGTAAGCTCTTGCCACATCCTGCGCTGCCACACACCAGGGTGACACGACCTTTCGGCAGGCCTCCCCCTGTGACTTCATCCAGTCCTTGGATTCCTGTCGGGGCCTTGGGGAGCGATGGGCGAACGACTTTCGGCCTGACGCGGGGCATAGCGAGACTCCTGAACCGGAATTTGCGATGTGGACCTCTGATTTATGCATCCTATCCTCACTCCTGCCTTTGATACAACGAATTTGCCAACCGAGCATGCTCCCAATGCGAAGAGCTACCGCACTCGTCCGATCAAGCTCAGCCCTATACGGCACAATGTCACCGTGTCAGCGAGTGACCTGTCCCATAGTGAGTGTCCCAAAGTGGACAGACGAAGGCCAAGGAATAAGCTACTAAACCAGCAACGGGTCAAGCGAGTGAAGCCACTACGCGGGAGGCGGAGATGCCATTGGATAAATCAGCGGCGAGCAACCTGAGCGATCATCGGGGAATCTTGGGTGTGTGCTGGCTCGCATATGGGGTTTTCCGGCTCATCATGGGGATTTATCTCGTTTTGTTCAGCGGAACAGCCACGGTCATGTTTGGTGCGCTTCTCGATCGGGTACCCAATCCTTTTGCGTTGATGAGTGATTTTCATGTCGTTTATGCAGGCATCGTGGTTTTAGCGTTTCTATGCGGTCTTTTGGGGGTTTTGGCTGGTGTGGCTCTCTTAGGAAATCAACGGCCAGCACGCATGCTGGCTCTCCTTGCGGCTTTCTTGTCGGTCTCTGGAATTCCGCTTGGTACCACTCTGGGAATCTATACTCTTATCGTTTTCCTTCCATCACACGGCGTTTCTCCGCCAGTCCGCTCTTAAAATAAGCGCTTTGTGAAACCTTTGTTAAGCGGACTCTTTAAGACTCGCCAACTTTTTCCCGGTCTCAGATTTCTGCTGCCCAACCGATTCTCCCTGCAGGCCAATGACGATATGGAACGTACCGAGTGCGTTTCCCACACATCGTCAGGCCCACACTGTGGGAAGTGGTTGGGTGCAGATCGCAGGCGAAGTGAATACCAAAAATGGAACTGTCAGCTTTGCGCCCTTTTTTTTTGCGAAACGTGCACTATCGCACAGTATTGAGGCTCACAAAGCCTAATACTCGGCGGGTCTCGAGGTTCTTGGAAGGAGACTCATGTTCAAGATATCAAGTATCACCCTTGTAGTCGTAATGACGCTTGGCGCATCAGCGCAAGCGCAGACCCAGACGCAAGTGCCGGCAGACTCCGGCAATCCAACACCGACATATCGGATCAATGTGGTAAGCCGTACTACCCGGGCGGTGAGCTATAGACACCGCAGCGGAGCCACAAAGATCGATTTTCAAGGTACCGATTTGATGCCTGCTGCGGCAGGCGAGGCCAAAGTCGAGAGCAAGCGCGGGGCGCTGAAAATCGAAGCCGAATTTTCTGGACTGGACAGGCCCACGAGCTTTGGCAACGAGTATCTGACTTATGTATTGTGGGCGATTTCGCCGGAAGGCCGGCCAGTGAACATCGGCGAAGTATTGGTGGGCGATAACCACCGCAGCAAGCTGGACGTGACCACCGATCTTCAGGCTTTCGCATTGATCGTCACAGCGGAACCTTATTATGCCGTGCGGCGTCCCAGCAACGTCGTGATTCTGGAAAACGCCGTGCGCTCGGATACGCGTGGTGCTACCGAAGACGTGGACGCCAAATATGAATTGATCGACCGCGGCGGCTACATTCCCACGGGCTATAAGTTTGACCCCGTGGTCCTGAACGCCAATTTGCCGCTGGAATTTTTTGAAGCGCGCAATGCTCTGCGCATAGCGCAATCTGCCGGCGCCGAGCGGTATGCTGCGGAAAGCTACGAAAAGGGCGTTCACCAGATGGCCGAGGCGGATGCGCTGGCCTCCAGGAAGCATGAGAACAAGAAATCGCTTATTTCGTTGTCGCGCGAAGTCGTGCAGACGTCGGAAGACGCACGTGAAATTGCCATGAAACATATCGACGAAGAACGCGCCGAGGCCGAACGCAGCGCGGCAGCGGGCCGTGAAGCCTCCGCAAAGGCTCGTGCCAATGAGGAATCGCAGCGCCGAGTCAACGCTGAAACCGTTACCGCCGATGCCGATCGCCAGCGCAATGAAGCAAACCGTCAGAATCTTGAGGCGCAGGCCGCCGCCCAACGCGCCGCTGGCGCCCAAGCCGATGCTGAAAAAGCCCGTAACGAGGCCCAGCAACAGCAACAGGCCGCGCAAGCGGATGCGGACCGGAATCGAGTTGCTGCAGCCGCATCCGATCTGCAGCTTCAGCAGGCCGTGCGTGAGCGCGAAGAGCTTCGTGCCCGTCTCCTCCAACAATTCAACTTGATCCTGGAAACTCGCGACACCGCGCGCGGTCTCGTTGTCAATATGTCGGACGTGCTCTTCGACACCGGCAAGTACACGCTCCGCCAGCTGGCCCGCGAGAAGCTGGCCAAGATATCGGGCATCGTGCTCGCTTATCCGTCGCTCAAGCTGGCTATCGAAGGCAACACCGATAGCGTCGGCACCGAAGCTTTCAATCAGGAGCTCTCAGAGAAGCGCGCGGAAGCTGTCCGGAACTATCTAACCCAGCAAGGCGTCCCGGAATCTTCGACCACCGCGACGGGCTTCGG
>Ga0187870_1000817_pt1 | contig 31820 bp, 26 predicted proteins | sample June2016WEW_13_1_3_FD_132974 | JGI IMG/M metagenome (GOLD analysis project Ga0187870, IMG submission 132974) | Peatland microbial communities from SPRUCE experiment site at the Marcell Experimental Forest, Minnesota, USA - June2016WEW_13_150 | ecosystem: Environmental > Terrestrial > Soil >... | reverse complement strand
TGGGCACGGCGGCCCGGCGGGCTTTGGGCAGGATGCGGCGGCGCCCAAGTCTGGTCGAATCCTTCTGGAAACAAGCGGAACTGTTTTGACCTAAATGTCACTATATTATGCGATGCTCAATAGGTGAATATCAGAAGTACCCTCTCTGGCAGGGGGTCGCGTCGAACTGGAGCACGCTAGAATGGACGAACTGGGACGGTGCCCTCCTTCCCTTTGCCGGGGGCAATCCCAGGGTCTTCCTCTGTCGCGCCCGAAAGTCCACCGTTCAATGGACCAACCTGGTGAATTGGAATCCCAGCTACGGCTACAACGCGTTAGGCACCCGCCGGAACGACCCACCCACGCCGACCAGTCCCGTGCTCGGCTTGAGCGGTGGGCGCGGAATTCCACCGCTGCTCGAAAACCGAGTGGTGGCGCCAGCCGACATGATTGCCATCGGCGATTTGCCGGAGCCCGGTCTGCGAGACCCTAATGACGGGGACATCACCGGGGCCTTCGACGATCCGTTTGATTACGTCGCCGCCCGCCACAGTAAGGGCGCCAACGTCGTGTTCTGCGATGCGCACGTGGAATTCGGCAAGCAAACCAACTGGATGAAGGCCGCCACCAGTCCCCGCTTGCGCTGGAATAACGACCATCGGCCACACCCGGAGACGTGGCATTAGCCGTCTTGAGAGCGCCGAGCAAAAGTATCCGCGCGGGGCGCCCGAAATCCGGAGGCCGAGGTTCGAAGAGAACTCCGCCGCCAGGTCGCCGCACTCCTCGGCGCGAGGCGGCGGTTTTTTCAAGGCCCTTTCGCCAGCCGGGCGTGGCAGCCTTGCCCGGGCCAGGCTGGGTTTGGTAATACTCAGGCCGGCATGACCTCGCGCGAACGGGTATTGGCGGCGCTGGGGCACTTGGCCACCGATCGAGTGCCCCGACTGCTTTATGAAGAGGCCATTGGTTACACCCCGCCCGTCGCGGAGGTCTTGCGCCAGAAGTGCGCCCCGATGACGCCGCGCGAATACTTCGACATGGATATCACCAGGGCTGCCCCGGAAGCCAGCATTCTGCCCCGAAACCGATTTGCCGAATGGCTCGGCCCTGGCGCTGAGGAGGCCCTCGCCCGCGGCCAGGTGGATGAGTGGGGCGTCTGGTGGCGGGCAGGGGGCTTCCACCATTTCGCCCAAATCCAATCCCCGTTGCGGGGGGTTGAGGATTTCCAGCGGTTCCGGGAGTACCCCTGGCCGGACCTCGACCAACCCTACCGTTTCCGCAACACCCGCCCACAGGTGGAAGCACTCCACGCCCAGGGGCTGGCCGTGGCGGCCCAGGCGGGATCGGTCTTCGAGCGGTCCTGGTACATCCGGGGCCTGGAAGATTTGCTGATGGACCTGCTCACCGCGCCCGAGCGGGCCCGCTATCTGTTCGAGCGCACCGCGGCCTGCCAAAGAGTCGTCGCCGAACAATTCGCCCGCGCGGGAGTGGACATCATCATTACCGGGGATGATGTGGCCGGCCAGCAATCACTGATGATGCGGCCGGCGACCTGGCGGGAGTTCCTGAAACCGCACCTGGCGGCCACCGTGCGCGCCGTCAAGCAGGCCAATCCTGCGGCCTTTGTTTTCTATCACTCGGACGGGAACATCGAGGCGCTGATCCCTGATTTGATCGAGGTGGGCATTGAAATCCTTAATCCGGTGCAGCCGGAGTGCATGGATGCGGCCGCGCTCAAGCGGCGCTACGGCGATCGGCTCTCCTTTTGGGGCACGGTGAGCGTTCAGCAGACCATGCCTTTCGGCACGCCCGCGGACGTCCGCGCCGAGGTCCGGCGGCGCATTCGCGAGGTGGGCCGCGGCGGCGGCCTGATTCTCGCCCCCGCTCACGTCCTGGGCCCGGAGGTGCCCTGGGAGAACATTGTGGCTTTTTTCGAGGCCGCCTCCTGGCAAGATCCTCTTGGCAGGAACGCTGCTTAGCGCGGGGGAGAAATCGTTGCGGAGGGCGTCGATTTTGACAGATAGTAAGATCGTGAGAGATTGCAATATAGCCCGCTAAAGGGCCAGGACCGAAGTCGCAGCGAATTATGCCCGCCTTGAAACCTTTGAAACTGGCCTTTGTCGGTTGCGGCGCTCGGGCGCAAACCTACGCGGAACTGGCCTCGCGCCGGCCGGAGCGTTTTCAGATTGTTGCCGGAGCCGACCTGGTGCCCGAGCGCGTGGAGAAAATGCGCCGCCGTTCCGGCCGGGCGGACTTCCGCGGATTTGCGGACGCCGAGGCGCTGCTGTCCGCGGGCAAACTGGCCGACGTGGTCGTCGTCGCTACCCAGGACGGTTATCATTACGAGCCGTGCCGTCGCGCGTTGGAACTGGGTTGCGATGTGTTGCTCGAAAAACCGATCGCAACGCGCATCGACCAAGTACTGGACATCGAGCGCCTGGCCCGGCAGGCCGGGCGCCGGGTGATGGTCTGCTTTGTCCTGCGTTTTGCCGCCTTTTACCGCAAGGTGAAGGAAATCATTGAGGCCGGCCTGATTGGCGAACTGGTTTCCGTCCAGGCCAACGAAGGCGTGATGCCGTGGCACCAGGCGCACGCCTTTGTGCGCGGCCATTGGGCCGTCACTGGCAAGAGTTCCCCCATGATCTTGTCCAAGTGCTGTCACGACACCGATATGCTGCACTGGCTCGTGGGACGGCGCTGTCGCCGCCTCTCGAGTTTCGGCTCGCTGGAATTCTTTCGGCCGGAACGCGCGCCGGCGGGAGCGCCGGCCCGCTGTACGGACGGCTGCCCGGCCAGCGCCGCCTGTCCCTACGACGCGCGGCGCTATGCCGGGGACATGCGCTCGCCTTGGCTGGCGCAGGTCTGTGACCGGGCCGCCGAGGCTTCCACGGAGGAGATCCTTGCCTGGCTGCGGACCAGCCCGTGGGGCCGCTGCGTGTATCGCTGCGACAACGACGCCGTTGACCGCCAGGTGCTCGCCCTGGAATTTGAAGGCGGCTTGACCGGCACTTTCACCATGACCGCCTTTGCCAATGGCCGGCACGTCGAGGTCTGCGGCACCCGGGGCGTGCTCAAGGGGGGTGAAACCTACCGCCAGCATCTGGGCGCCCACCTGTTGCTTGTCCCGCACGAAGGAGAGGTCGTTCGCTATACCGTGCAGGCGGAGGACGGCGGCTACGAACTGCACGGCGGCGGCGATGCGGGCCTGGTCAATGCCCTTTACCAGGAGATGACCAAGCCACCCGACCAGCCGCTCCAGGCCGGCATTGTCTCGACCGTCCACAGCCATGTCATCGCCTTCGCCGCCGAGGAGTCGCGCGTCACTGGCCGCACGGTGGACCTGGACGAGTATCAGCGCCTCAGTTCCCGACCTTGGGCCGAACCAGGCACCCGCGGCCGCACAAACCCCCCGGCCATCCCGTGATGGGACAGCGACAGGCGGTGGAGCGCGGCGCAGCGCGGCCGAGCCGCCGCAGTTGACCCAAGTCCCTCCACGGCTTGTGCAGCAGCAGTCCCGTCGTCGGGTGGGATACCAAGACCCTCCAGACGATCAAGGCCATTGACGGGCAAGGCCGCCCCGAGGAATTTTCCTTGAACCGGCGGCGGAACGAATTTAGGTTATGCAATGTCATGAAAACGAACCGGACCTCTTTGGTTGCGCGAAGTGCGTTTACCCTGATTGAATTGCTCGTCGTCATCGCCATCATCGCCATCCTGGCGGCGATGCTGTTGCCGGCGCTGGCCAACGCCAAGAGCAAGGCGCAAAGGATAACCTGCGTCAACAATGAAAAACAGTTGGTCGCCGCCATGCGCATGTACGTGGACGATTACAAGGATTACCTACCCTGGGCCAACTGGGACAGCGGTGGCGGGGCCTCGGTGCCGGGCTGGCTCTATACCATCACCAATGGCACCATCCCCGACGTGGGGGCGGGGGGAGCCTACGAAAATAATAAAGCTGCCGCCTACAAGACCGGGCTTTGGTATGTTTATATGCCCAATCCCCAGGCCTATCTCTGCCCGGTCGATACCAAGAGCAAGACCTATATGACACCCCGGTCCCAGGGCACCATCGGCACCACGGTAAGGGCGAACAAAATGTCCAGCTACGTCATGAATGGCGCCGCCTGCGGCTATCCGAACGTGGGCACCATCCGCACGTGCAAGATCTCGGCTGCCTGGAGCCCCATGTGCTATCTCATGTGGGAGCCGGATGAGAACCGGCTGGGACCAGGGAACCCGGGCGCCTTCGAGTTCAATGACGCAGCCAATTACCCTGAAGTTGCCAATGGTGAGGGCGTAGGGCGGCTGCACAGCAAGAGTGGGGGTAATATTATGGCCCTGGCGGGGCATGTGCAGTACATTACTTGCAAGCAGTTTGATCAGCAGTCTCTCGCCACGGGCGCGCAGGCACCGGGGCCGGGCGGAAAATCATATTTGTGGTGGAGCCCCTGGAGCGCCGACGGGCATTGACGCTTCGTCAGGAGAGGAAATAGTTCACAACGCTGCCAGCGCCCTGGCCAGGTATTGGTATTCGGCCAGGGAGTTGTAGAGCTGGGCGGAGATGCGGAAAAAGCGGCTTTGGGGCTGGCCGAAGCGCAGGAAGGGCACTTCGATGCCGAACTGGTCGTAGAGGCGCCGTTGCTCGGCATCGATCTTCCCCGTCGGGGGCCGGCCCTGGAACCGCGCGGGCAAGGGGAGCGTGGCCATGGCGCCGAGCATGGCCTCCGGGCAAGGCGGCGCCAGGTGCAATTGGGCGCAAAGGAGCCGGCGCGCCCGCACGGCCAGTTGGTGGTTGCGCCGGTAGAGCGCCTGCCAGCCGCCAGGCAGCCGCCGCCCCAGCCACGCCAGGGCCTGGCCGGCGCAGAACCAGCCGGTCGGATCGCAGGTGCCCGCCCAATCAAACCGGTCCTGAAAGGCGGTGTAGCCGGGCCGGGGCGTGTTGTTGCCGTGGCTGATGACGGCGGGCTGCAAGTCCGCCTGTTTGTCCTGGCGCACCCAAAGAAAGGCCGCCCCCTTGGGGGCGCAGACCCATTTGTGCAGGTTGCCGACATAATAAGCGGCGCCCAGTCGCTCGAGGTTCAGCGCCACCATGCCGGGCGCGTGCGCCCCATCCACCAGCGTGTCAACCCGGCGCGCCGCCAATTGGCGGACCAACCGGAGCACCGGCAGCACCAGCGCGGTCGTGCTCGTCACGTGGTCCATCAACGCCAGCCGCGTGCGCGGGGTGACGCAGCGCAACACCGCCTCGACCACCTGCTCCGCGCGGCGCAGCGGAAACGGGACCGGGGCGACCACCAGCCTGGCCCTGGCGCGGCGGGCCGCCTCGGCCAGCACATTGTGGCAGGCGTTGTAATCGTGGTTGGTGGTCAACAACTCGTCCCCGCGCCGCAACCCGAGCGAGCGTACCACGGCGTTCACGCCGGTCGTGGTATTGGTAATAAAAACGAGGTCTCGAGGTTGTGCCCCGACAAACCGGGCCAGCGCCACGCGCGCCACTTCCAGCCGCTCGTCGTAGCGCCGCCACAGAAACTGCACCGGCTCCGCCTCCATCCGGCGGCGCAGTTGCGCCTGCCGGTCCAGGATCGCCCGGGGACACGCCCCAAAGGAGCCGTGGTTGAGAAACACGGTGCCCGGCGCCAGCGCCCAATGCCGCCGAAATCTCGAAGGCGCGGGCCGTGCCAATCTCCGTTGTCGTTTCACCGCGGCATTTTAGCCGCCAGCGGGCGGCAGGGGAAGTCCAACTGGAAGGGCCGACGATTTGCCGCTTGCGTAACGAGTCGATGATGGACGATGTTTGGGCCTGCGGCATCGTCTGCGGAAAAATGGAACGGCCTGCCCGGCACGCCGCAGTCGTGTTCGAGCCGCTATGAACCAGCCGGCGCTCTGTTATTTTGACTATAATGCCACCACCCGGGTGGCGCCCGAGGTGCTGGAGGCGATGCTCCCGTGCCTGCGGGAGCATTGGGGCAACCCTTCCAGCGCCTATGGCTTTGGACACGAGGCGGCCCGGCGCCTGGACGAGGCCCGGGCCAGGGTCGCCGCGCTGCTCAATGCCGACCCGCAGGAGATCGTCTTCACCAGCGGCGGCACCGAGAGCATCAACGCTGCCCTCCACAGCGCCCTGGCTACCCGCCCTGAGCGACGGCACGTGGTGACCACCGCCGTCGAGCACTCGGCCGTGCTCAAATTCTGTCACTTCCTCGAAAAGCAGGGCTGCGCCGTCACGGTGCTGCCAGTGGCTGCCGACGGGGCGTTGGACCTGGCCCTGCTGGAGAACTCGATCCGGCCGGACACGGCCATTGTCTCGGCGATGTGCGCCAATAACGAGACCGGGGTGCTGTTTCCCATGGCCGAAATTGCCGCCCTCTGCCGGAGCAAAGGCGTGCTGTGCCACACGGACGCCGTCCAGGCGCCGGGAAAAGTAAAGCTCGACGTCAAAGAGCTGGGCGTGGATTTCGTGTCGCTCTCGGCGCACAAGCTGCATGGGCCTAAAGGGATCGGGCTGCTTTACGTCAAGCGGCACACCCGCTACCAGCCCTACATCCTGGGCGGCCACCAGGAGCGCGGCCGCCGCGGGGGCACCGAGAACGTGGCGGGCATCGTGGGTTTCGGCCGGGCCGCCGAACTGGCCCTGGGGAATCTGGCTGAGGAGAACACACGCGTGCGCGCGCTGCGGGATCGTTTGGAGGCCGGCGTTCTGGCCGGCATTGCCGGGACCACGCGCAACGGCGCCCCGGAGCCGCGCCTGCCCAACACCGCCAACCTGGCCTTCGAGGGCGTCGAGGCTGAGGGCCTGTTGCTGCTGCTGGACCAGGCCGGCGTCTGCGCCTCCAGCGGCTCGGCTTGCACCACCGGCGCCCTGGAGCCCTCGCACGTCTTGACGGCCATGGGTCAGAGCGCCGCCTGCGCGCGCAGCAGCATCCGGTTCAGCTTAGGCGTTTATAACACCGCCGCCGAGGTGGATTATCTGCTGCAGTGCCTGCCAGGCATCGTCGCTAAACTGCGTGGCGGGCCGGCCGGACCCGCCCTGCCATAGCCTGCGACCTGGGATTTCGCTTATGACCTCGCGTGAACGAGTAATCGCGGCTTTAAACCACCGGGAGCCTGACCGCGTGCCGATTGACCTGTCGGGCCATCGCTCGTCGGGCATCGCCGCCATGGCTTACGCGCGGCTGCGGGATTATCTGGGCCTGCCCAAGCGGCCGATTCGCGTCTATGACCCCGTCCAGCAACTGGCGATCGTGGATGAAGACGTGCTGGCGCGGTTCCGCGTGGACACGATCGAGTTGGGCCGCGCCTTCGCGCAGGAGGACAAGTACTGGACGGATTGGGTGCTGCCGGACGGGACGCCGTGCTTGATGCCGGTCTGGGCCAAACCGGACCGCCTGGACGGAGAATGGGTCCTGCGCTCCAAACCCAGCGGGCGCGTGATCGCCCGCATGCCGGCGGGCGTCTGGTATTTCGAACAGGCCAACTTCCCGTTCCTCGACGGCGAGGACTTGGACCGGATTGAGGCCGAATTGGCCGAGTGCATGTGGTCGGCGGTCGCCGCCCCGCCGGGACCCATTACCGCCGGGCTGGGCGGAGCCGCGGCCTTGACCGAGGGAGCGCGCCAATTGCGGCAGCAGAGCCACCGCGCGATCCTCGGCCTGTTCGGCGGCAACCTGCTCGAACTGGGCCAGTGGTTTTACCGCAACGACAATTTCTTCATGCTGCTGGCGGGCGAACCGGAGCGGGCGCATCGGTTTCTGGACCGGCTGACCGCGATGCACCTGCGCAACCTCGACCGTTTCCTGCGCGCGGTGGCCGAGAGCATTGACGTGATCGTGTTCGGCGACGACCTGGGGATGCAGTCCGGCCCGCAGGTGTCGCCGGCGATGTACCGCGAGTTTTTCAAGCCGCGCGAGCAGGTGCTCTGGCAGCGGGTGAAAGAGCGGGCGCCGCGCCTGAAGATCATGCTGCACTGCTGCGGGGGCGTGCGCGAGTTGCTGCCCGACCTGATTGAGGCCGGGTTGGAGGCCATCAACCCGGTGCAGATTACCTGCCGCGGCATGCAAGCCGAGGGTTTAAAGAGGGACTTTGGCAAGCAGTTGACCTTCTGGGGCGGGGGGTGCGACACGCGCGACGTCCTCAGCCACGGCACCCCGCCACAAGTGCGCGAGCATGTGCGCCGGCAGGTCGAGACCTGGCGCCCCGGCGGCGGCTTTGTCTTCCAGCAGGTCCACAACATCCTGGCCGACGTGCCGCCGGCGAATGTGGTGGCGATGTACGAGGCCGCAGCCGGCTCGTAAGGATTTGCACGGATGGAAAAGGTTAGGACCAGTAGGGCGGGAGGCTGCATCGGCCACCTTGGCTGCATTGGCCGCATTCCCTGCATTGGTCACCTTGGCTCCTTTGGTCACCTTGGCCGCTGGTCACCTCGCCTGCATTGGCCACATTGGCTCCATTGGCCACATTGGCCATTTTAGCCAAAAAACCGGCCAGGCCGCGGCTTAAAAGCAATGGCACAACTCAGCACAACCCTTCGTCCGTCTCCTCGGCCCAGCCAAGCGCTTCCCGGAATACGCGGCAAAATTCCCCTAACCCCCTCTGCTCCATTTTTCTGCCCCCATTTTTCTGCCCCCAAAAACCCGCGCTCGTCGCACCGCACTCCGCTCTAGCGGCGGCGCCCGCCGAAGTGGTAGTAGCCTCCACGGGATCCGCCAGGATGCCCCCCATAGTATCCCCTAGGGCCAAAGCGATAGACGAAGGAAACTCCTGGGGCGTAGTACCCCCCGTAGTAATGGGGGTAGTAGCCACCGTAGTAAGCGGCCCCGACCGGCGGCGAATAGGGAACCACATAGACCGTAGAAGGAGCCGGTTCCGCGACGGGCGGCGGCTCCACGTAAGCCGGCGCGTAAGGCGGTGGGGCGGCCACGGCGGCAGCGTCGGCATAACCGGGGGCGGGCACTCCCGCCTGCGCCGCCGCCTGCTGTGCGGATTCCTCCGCCACGCGGTTGCGCTGATTCATCATCGTGGTGAGCACGCGGTCGGAAACCCCTTGGTTCCGCAAATAAACAATGTCCTTGGCGCCGAGATTATAGACCGTGCCGGAGTTCAGGACGTAATTCAGGACGACCTCTTCGCTGACCTGGGCGTGGGTGAGTTTGAGGACATCGGCTACCCCGTAAGGCAGTTTAGCCGGAGCGGCTTCGTCGGCCACGACCGGGGCGGCCACGGCCGCGGCGGCAGGTTGGACTGCGGCCGGGGCAGCGGGCCCGGCTATGGCTCCGGCGGGAGGGGAATTCGTATCCGCCGCAAGGGCGGCGGCGACCGGCAGACAGGCCACGGCGCCCACCGCAACGAGGAGGCGCGCTCGAGCAATCGGGTTTTTCATAAACACAGCCGTTTCAGCAGTTCTCTTTTGCACACCAACACTGGCCGGCAAGGGCCGCCCGGTCAAGCCCGGACCAGGCTGCCTGGCCCCTGCCCGGAAGCCGTACCGCACACTCTAACACCAGCTCTTTGGACGAGTTTCTCAGGACGTGTATTCGAGGGCCGCCCGGTTGATATTGTCAAATGTCGCTCCCTTCCTTATTCATCAGCGGCGCGCCAACCGGCGCGCTCGGCTTATGAGAAAAATCAAGATTGCGCAATTTGGCCTCGGCCCCATCGGGCTGGAAACATTGCGGTTGGCCGCCGCCAGGCCCTGGGCCAGCGTCGTTGGCGGCATTGACATCGACCCTGCGAAGGTTGGGCGGGACCTGGCCGAACTCACCCGGACGGCGGGCCTGAAAGGCCGGCGAGTCTTCGGCTCGCTGGAGGAGTTGGTCGCGCGCGCCAGGCCGGACCTCATTTTTCACACGGCGGTTTCCAGGTTCAAGGAAGCGTTCGGGCAGGTCGAGCCCATGGCGCGCCTGGGCATCAGCGTGGTGTCTTCGTGCGAGGAACTGGTATATCCGCGGCTGCGCGAGCCCAGGCTGGCGGCGAGGCTGGACCGGGTCTGCCAGGCCTGTGGGGCGCGCGTCATCGGCACGGGGGTCAATCCCGGCTTCGTGATGGACGTTTTGCCCGTGGTCCTGACGGGGGTCAGCCGCGAGGTCCGCGCGGTTCACGTCCAGCGCGTGGTCGATGCCTCCACCCGCCGGGCGCCGCTCCAAAAGAAGATCGGCAGCGGCCAGCCGCCCGAGGTCTTCCGCCGCTTGCTCAACCAAGGCCAAGCCGGCCATGCGGGATTGAAAGAGTCGCTGGCCCTCATTGCCCACTGCCTGGGGTGGGCGGCGGCGGACATTGTCGAGCGGGCAGACGTCGTGGTCGCCGAGCGCGACATCCGCACCCCGTATTTCGCGGTGAAGAAAGGCCAGACCTGCGGCATCCACCAGCGCGCCGAGGCGAAGGTCAAGGGCGGCCAGTGCCTGACGCTGGACCTCAAGATGTATCTCGGCGCCAAAGAGCCGCACGACGCCGTGCAGATCGAAGGTGACCCGCCGCTGGACGTAGTCATTCGGGGCGGTGTGGCGGGAGATCAAGCCACGGTCGCCGCCCTGGTCAATACCGCCCCGCGCCTGCTGGAGGCCCCGCCCGGCCTGCGGTTGATGACCGACCTGCCCGTGCCGCGGATTAGCTAAGTGGGCCATTCCACAAACCCGCTGGCGTATGCGGCGGTTCTTTTTCGCGCAGACGAGGCCTCCGCGCTCCTCTGCCGCGCTGATAAGACTCTGATTGTCTTCACCCCGCAAGGGGGCATAATCCATTGGACATGAAATATCTTACACGGTTGTTTTTTCTCGCCGCGTTCCTGGCGGGTCCTTCGGCGCTGGCCGCCGGCGAGCGGGGCCGTGCCCCTTTCGTGGTCCCGGTCCTGCTCATTCACTATTTTCCGACCAACGGCCTGAAGATCGATATTTCGGTCACGGGCGACTGGGGTGAAGCCCTCGAGGCCACCCAGCAGAAGACCCGGCGCCAGACGCGGGAGATCATCGCCGCCTTGGAAGAGGGCTCGCGTTACCGTGCCTTTGCCAATTCCAACGCGGTTCCCTGCCTGAGGTACATAGTGGCCGGGAGCGTGGAGTTTTTCCAGCCGCTGCCGACCTGGTCCAAGCCAGGCCATCGCACCCCCATGACCGATTACAACCGGATCCTGAATGCAGTCCGTATCCAGGACTGGGTCCAGAACCAGGGGGTGAAGGAGGTCTGGCTCTGGGGCTACCATGGGGGGAAAGTGGACTTGTGGGAATCCAACATGGCCAGCCCCTTCGGCGATGTGAGCAACAGCGATCGCGACCCCAGCGACCTGCCCGTCCTCCAAAAGACCTACACGGTCTATCACTACAATTACCAGCGCGGCACTTCCGAGGCGGTCGAGGACCATATCCATCAGATCGAGGCCGTTTTGAACCACATCGATGGACGCGACCAGAACCCGCCCGAGCAATGGCCCGAACTGCTCTTTTGGGGACGTTTCGTGGGCAGCGACCAGAGCCTGAAGATTGTGCACCCGGGCTGTGGTTGGGCGCATTACCCGCCCAACGCCGAGCGGGATTACGACTGGGCCAACCCCAAATATGTGGAGACGGACATGGACGACTGGAAACCCGATGGCGGCGGCCGGAAAGCGCGGCTGAATTGCGAACGCTGGGGCGGCAACAGCCTCCGCTGGTTCGTCTATTGGATGCAGCACCTGCCCGGCCCGAACAATGGTTTGACTTTCAAAGGCAAACCGCTGAACAACTGGTGGGTGTTCCTGGGTGACTACGATGCCGCCAAGGCGCAGGGCCTCGGGCTGGTGGCGAAGTAGGCCGGCTGCTACGTTGGCTCCATTGGCTGTATTGGCTATATTGGCCCTTTAGCTCCAAAACCCTGCCGCTTTAACGCCCCCCAGCCCCCGCCTGTTCCGGGAAATCCCTGGCATAGCGCTGCAAGAGGGCCGGCAGATTGTTTGTGAGGAGGTAAATTTTGCCCCGAATGTGCAGCGTCTCACCGGCGCGCAGGCCCCCCAGGCGAAAATCCGAGTGCAGGCAACGCGCAACCCCCTGGAACAATTCCTGGTACGGCTCCCAGGCGGTGGCCAAGAGCAGCTTCTCATCGCCGCTGAAGCAGCCGATCAAGCCGTTGCTCGGAAGCAATTGGCTGAGCGGACGCGGGTTGAGGTCGGTGCGCGGCACGTGCGGCGGACACCAGACCTGCCCTGGCGTATAACGGGCCCGCGTGGCCCAGTCCCGGGTCGGCAGGCGCGTGAGCCGGCCGGCGAGGAAAATGAAGCACTTGGGCAGGTAGTCATTCACGTCGCCCTGGCTGAGGTCGGGGCTGAAGCCGGTGAACGCGCCGAGCCTCACACAAGGCTGGGCCCAGTGCGCCTCCGAACGATGCCCGGTCGGATTGCGCGCCACCAACCGGAAATCCACCTCGTCCTGGCCGGCGGTGATCGTATGCTCGACGACCAGGCCGTCGGCCAGGGTGTCGCGCAGACGCAGCACCTTCCGGTCGGGGCTGAGCGAGAGCAGTTCGTTGGTGTGAGGGATGACCGTGTGCTTGGCCCAGTCGGCGTCGGTCGAATCCGCCCGGCAATAGGCCTCCAGGTAGTTGATGCGCAGGTCCTGGCCCGGGAGTTGCCCCCCGCGAACCACCAGCCATTGCCCTTCGCGCCCCAGGGTCAGCCCTGGCGGGGCGGGCGGTTGTGCCGCGCGGAGCAGGAACCGCAGGGCGGCTTCGTTGAAGGTCAGCCCGTGTTCCGGGTCGCGGGACAGATTGCAGCTCAGGTAGAAAATCCGCCCCCCATTCGGCAACTCGATCAGCCCGGCGGCGTCGCCGTAGCTCTTGCCCGACTCGCCGACCACAGTGGCGAGAGGAGTATATTTGGCCCCGCTGGGAAGGCGGCTGCGCTCGATGCTGCGCAACCGGGGGTCCCCTGGCGGGAAGGGGAACTCCCGGCGCTCCGGCTTGACCAGTGACTGGCCTGGCGCCACCCGAACCGTCAGCTTTTCCGGCGGCGGAGTTTCAATCGCGTTTGCCAGCGGCAAACCCAGCTTGTCCGTCAGGGCCTCCGGCCGGCGAAGATTGGGCCCGGTGGCGTAGTAAAACGGCCACGGCTGCGAGGGGACGATGACCAGCGCGCCGCCCTCCCGCACGTAGCGCTCGAGGGCCGCGGCCCCGTCCCCGGCGTCCCGCACCGTGTGCACGTAATCCTCACCGTCTGCATAAAGGGCCGCCGGCGAGCGACGGGCGTTGAAGCGGGCGCGCTCGACCAGTTGCGCGGCATTCAACAGCGTGGCGCGTTGGTCCAGGCCGGCGCGCTGAGCCAGTGTCCAGATGTCGCCGCCCGGGCTGGGGGGCAGGATGGCTACCGCCCCTTGAGGAATGGCCGCAACGGCCTGGCGCAAGGCCGCGAGCGCGGCCTCTTCCCGGCACAAACGCTTCCACTCCGCCGCTCCCTGTGCCAGCGCCGCGCCGACTTGGGCGTCCGCGCGTTTGACTTTCGGCACGGTCAAGGCCCAAACCGCCCGCCCCGCTGGCTGGAGGCCGACCACCTGGCCGTCTGGCGGCACGGGCAGGCGCGCCAACAGCAGCTTGGCGGTGAACAGCGGGGGCCAGGCGCGCCAAGCCAGCGCTTCGGTCCGGGCCGCCTCGGGTTCCTGGTGGCCGTCGGCATAAAGGAGCGATGGCGCCGGGCCAGGGCCGGACTCGTAGAGCAGGTAAAGGCAATCCACGGCGCGGATGGGCTGAGCCAAGCGGATGGGTCGGGTCACCGCGCAGGGGTTTCCCAGGGTTTCCAACTCGAAGGGGATTCCGAAAATCCACCGCCGTCCGCGCGGCAGCCCGGCCCAGCCGGCAGGGTTCTCCCAACTCAGGTCCGGCGCGCGGTCACAGCGCAGCCGGACGATCTCCCAGTCATCGACTTGAGCGGGGGCCGGCGGCAAAGGCGCCGGCTCGCGGGAGAACTCGTCTTGCGCCAGGGGCGGGGAGGTCGGGAGCCGCGGCGCGGTTTCGTCGGGCTCGCCGATGATCACGCGGTCGTTGGGCTCGACGTTCTTCAGGTAGAGCGACCAAAGGGCCTGGGGCGGCCGGGTGAAATCCTCCCCGGGTTTGAGGTCGCGGCGGTTTCCGTGGCGCACGAGGGCGGCGCGCTTGGAGCTGAGGTCCACATAAGGGACCGTGAGCGAGAGGTCGAACGGGGGTTGGTCCGCGCGGACGGTGAAGGCGAGGTTGCCGGGAGGCGTGTAGCGATAGTCCACAATCCGGATGGGCGCCGGGCCTTTGCGGAAGGCCAGGGCGGCCCTTTCCCCCGCCAGGAGGCGCACCGCCGAGCGCCCCACCGGCTCGGTCATGACCAAAGCCCCGGCGAAGCCGTAGCTGGCCCGCCGGCCCAGGCCGTAAATGTTGCCCGCATACAGCCCGTAGCCTTCCGTCATGTCGCCGGGCTGATAATCGGCCAGCTTGTTTCTCAGCACGTCCTGATAAAGCAGGTGCCAGCGGCTCAGCGAGCCTTGCAGGGCCCACGCCAGCACCGGGTCGCCGGTATGGACGGCGGTCTGGGCCAGCGTGTCGAGGTTCCAGAACACTTCGTTGGCGCAGGCCGCGCCGGTCCAGTCGCGACCGCTGTTCGGCTCCCACAGGAAAGCGGAATCCAGATTGTCCTGGCGGTTGTTATCGGAGGGCCACATCACGAGGTAGCGATAAGTCAAGGCCCGCGCCAGTTCGAGCGCGCTCCTGGCCCGCTGGCGCCGGCGCGCGTCCGGGCTCTCTTGGAAGGTCATGTAGTAGTCGAGGCAAAACGAAGCGCTGAGCGTGCCGCCGATGGCGAAGGGGGACGAGGGGACGTCGGCGAATTCGTTCCGGGTCCAGGCAATGTGCCTGGCCCAGTTGAAAACGCCGTCAATGACCGGCAGGTATTGGGTCCGGCCCAGGTCGCGGTAGAGCCCCAGGAACAGGCGGCCGGCGGCGAAGCCGTTGGCGTTGTGCAGCGTGGTGACCGCTTTGCCGCCCCATTCCTCCGTCCATTGCCCGGCGAGTGGTTTTTCCCAGAAGACGCACTCCTGACCGCCGGCTTGGAAGTGCCTGGCCAGGCGCAACAGTTCCTCGGCCTCGCGTTCGAGGGCCTGGAGGCGATTGGTATCGCCGCGCCGCGCCGGGGCGGCGGTCGGGCTTTCGTTGTGCCAGCCCCACCCGGCAAGCACTTTCGAGCCGGCGACCTGGAACGGCTCTTCCACGCCCCCAATCAACCCGCCCGCCGCCGGGCCCTCGAAGTCCCCGCGCCGAAGGCCGCCCGGAATCCAGCCGACATCCGGCGCCTCAGGCGGCCGGGGCAGGCGGTCGCGGATTCGCTCCCAAAGGAAGGACCACAGCAGCCGGTTCGGGTCGTCGCGGGCCGGGAGGTCGCGGCTCCAGAGCAGCGTGCCGTGCGACTTGAGCCTGGCGCCCGGGCTGGGAAAGAGCAGTTGCTGATAGCCCTGCCCGCCGAACGGATAGACCAGCGCCACGAACTGGCCGCCCTCCGCCCGTTGGTCGCCCGGGCCGGGTTGCCAACGGTAACCGGTGGCCAGGTCTTTCTCGGAATTGTCCTCCAGCCTGGTGGTTTGGAACTCCAGCCCCACATACCGGCCGGAACTTGGGGCCCAAAGGCCAATCACCGGCAGCGGCTGCGCTCCCAGCGGCGGCGTGTAACTCCAGTTGCGATTGTAAGGGTAGGCGGAGATTTCCGGCGTGCCCGCATGCCGGTCCAGGAGCAGCGGGAAAGGGTCGGCCAAAGGCGTGGCGTTGAGCCATCCGCCCTGGTGCCAGGCCTCCGCCTCGGGCAGGTAAAGCGCCAGGAAATGAAATGGCTCCCGGCCCACCCGCACGGTCCACTGCGCCGGGTCAAAACCGGCAACCGTGAGATCGAACCAGACCACGGGATACGGCTCGCCGGGCTTCAAGGCCACCCGGAGCGCGTCCCGCGCGCCCAACGCCAGCCCGGAATCTCTTGCGGCCTGCAAGCCGCTAAACACCAGGGCGCGCTCGGCGGCCCGCACCTCGCATTTCCGCGCCACCAGTTGAACCCGCGCCGAACTCAGTCTCACCACCGCCGCCGGGTTCCCGTTCGTCAGCAGGTCGAAGCCCGCATAATCCTTCTCCTGGCGGACCGCCCGCACCGTGACCAGGCCGTTGCCAATCTCCTGGGCCGGTGCGGTGCTGCCCGCTACCAGCCCGGCCGCGCAGACCCGGACCAAGAGCGCCGACCATCTTGTCCGCCCGGCGCCGCGGGCGGCGAACTGGCAGACAAGATTGTCCGCGCCCCTATCGCGCCCGGGGACCTTCGCTGGCCGCGGGCAAGTTGGATTGCAGGCGTGCAAAGAAAAAAGACCGGGCGCTGCCGCGCGGGCCGGGTGGCCGCAAAGTCCGGACTCTCCTTGGGTGAAGGCTGAGCTGAAGCGTCGGACTGATGGCATGACGCCATTGTTTTCACCCGCAGAATGATGTCGAGCCAAAACCCGCACTGGCGTGCGGCTGGGGCGGAGCGGCCCTACCCCTTGCCGCTGGAGGAGTTGGGCGCGCTGGCGGACCGGACGCTGGTACTCCTGTTCCAGCGCCGGAACCGCGGCGAACGACCGTCAGACGGTGCTCACTGCTCGTCGATTTGAGCGGCTGAGTAACTAAGTACTGGGTGACGCAAATACGATGACGTAGGCGGCGAGGGATTTTGGCGCAGACGAGGCGCGAGCACCGAGCATATCCGTCCCGACCTGTCGGGATGAGGTGCGAGCAACGAAGTCTGCGCCAAAAAGGACCGCCGAATACGTCACCGTATTTACGGCTCACAGTACTAAGGCTGCAACGGGAATTCACCGTGCCGCTGTGAATCCGGACGCGGTTGTGGGGAACGGTCGGAGGGCGCCACGCCCTGGATCAATAGTCGACCTCATTTTATCAATTCGCCATACTCAAAGATGGCGGGTATCGTCCTGGCATGAAAACGAGACTCGCTGGAGAGAGCCGGAGGCGGCGGCTGCCGTGGTCCGTGAAGCTAGGTTGCACCGCCTTCGTGGCGGTGCTCGTGCCGGTCTATTGGCACAACTACGGGCCGGCCAATTTTCTGTATTTCTGCGACACCGCTTTGTTCCTCACCTTGTTTGCCGTGTGGCGCGAGAATGCTTTGGCGGCTTCGATGGCCGCGGTGGGCATTGTCTTGCCGCAGTTCCTCTGGTGCCTGGATTTCGGGGCTCAACTGGTGGGGCTGAAGCTGACCGGCATGACGAGCTACATGTTCGAGCAGAACCGATCCTTGTTTCTCCGGGGGCTTTCCTTGTTCCATGGCTGGCTGCCGTTTCTGCTCGTTTTCCTGGTGGTGCGCCTGGGTTACGACCGCCGCGCCCTGAAGGCCTGGACCGCGCTGGCGTTCGTCCTTTGCGTGACGGCTTATGGGCTGTTGCCGCCCGCTGGCGCCGTGCTGGCCGACCCCAAGCTGCCGCGGAACATCAACTACGTCTTCGGCCTCAACGATGCTCAGCCGCAGCACTGGATGGCCCCCGGCCTCTACCTGGTCGTCTGGATGATGGCGCTCTTCACCCTGAGCTACCTGCCGACGCACTGGCTTCTCAAGAAGCTGGTGGCCGCGCCGGGCTTCGAGATTGCCTCGACCGCCGCCGCGCACGCAACTGGCCCGAGTGTCGCCTCTCAACAGAATGGCCCCGAACGAACTCACGTCGAGGCGCCCTGACCGCGGGACTGCATCCTGGCCGAGGAAAGCGGCTACACTCGTGGAGCCTCCGAGAGGATTGCCGGTTATTCTTCTGTCCAGCCGGCGGGCCAGGCAATACCATCGCCGGGCGATGAAAGTCAGCGGCTTCACATTTTTGCGCAATGCCCAAAAGCTCGGCTACCCGTTTACGGAGTCCATCCGCTCGCTCCTGCCGATTGTGGACGAATACATCATCGCTCTCGGCCCCAGCGACGACCAGACCGAGCAGATGCTGCTGCAAATCGGCGACCCGAAGATTCGCATTATCCACACCCAATGGAACGAACGGATCCGCAACGACCTCAAGGTGAAGGGGTTTGTCTATGGGCAGCAGAAATCGATCGCCCTGTTCAATTGCACCGGGGACTGGGCCTTTTACCTGGAAGGCGACGAGGTGGTGCATGAAGAGGACCTGCCGAAAATCCAGGCGGCCATGCGCCAGCACCTGGACAATCCGGAAGTGGAGGCCTTGTTTTTCAACTATCTGCACATCTACGGCAACCGGAACACCTACGTTTGGTGTCCGGGCTCCTACCGGACGGCGCCGCGCATCCTGCGCAACACGATTCCCGCCTGGGCCCCCAAGGGGCTGTTCTTCATCGTGTTGGACAAACCCAAGCGGGGCAGATACCCGAAGGCCGCCTCCGCCCAGGCGCGCATTTTTCATTACGGTTTCGTGCGCAGCGCGGAGCAGATGGCCCTTAAGAACGCCGCCGTCTATAAGTACTGGGGCGATACGCCCGAGGAATTTGACTATGGCGAAATCGACCCCTATGTCCTCCAACCGTTCGCGGGCACCCATCCCCGGGTGATGGAAAAATGGCTCCCCGCGGCGCAAGGCCTCTACCAGCCCAACCCGAATCACAAACTCACTCGTGAGGAAATCCGCCACCGCATTATGCTGAAGATTGAGAGCTGGACGGGGGCGGAGTTTAGCCACAAGCATTATAAGCGTGTGGCTTGAGGCGTGCCCGTCACCTTTCCGGGCCAAGGCGCTCCTGCCCGGGCCCGCTTCCGGTGCTTGAGCCAGTGCCGCAAGCGGTTAAACGGGGTGTTGAGCCACATCTTGCGGTCCAGCCGCAGGAGCTCCGGGAAGCTGCACATCGAGAAGACCGAGACCGGCGTGTTCCGCGGCACATACCAGTTGTTGTAACCGGTCCGCCGCACCAGCTTGTAGCCGTGCCGCCGCAGGTAATCGGGTCGGCCAGGCCGCTGGAGCAATGCCGGGTGTTGGCGCAACGGTTCGCGGGGGAACTTCGGGCCAGACCCCGGCTCGCAACGGACCTTGGGACGAACCAGGCGCCCGCGGTTTTCGGGGCGACGCGGATCAGCCACACCGTCATCTCCCCTGGCCACGAGCAAGATTGACACCGGCAAACCAAGGCCCATTATTGAAGGCGTGAAATGAACGAGAAAATGCCCTCGGAAGACGACATTAAGAACGCTTTGAGGGCGGTCAAATACCCGGGCTACAGCCGCGACATTGTATCATTTGGGCTGGTCAAGCAAGTCGCCCTCAAGGACGGGGCGGTGAGCGTCTGGATGGAGCTCACCTCGGCCAGACCGGAGGTGGGGCGCCAAATCCAGTCCGACAGCGAACGGGCCTTGAAGGCCTTGCCGGGCGTCACCTCGGTCTCTGTCGAGGTCAACCAGCCCAAGGCGCCGGCGGCCGCCGGGCCGCCCAGCCCTTGGGCGCAGCAGAATCGAGTCCCGGGCATCCGCCGCATCGTCGCCGTCGCCAGCGGCAAAGGCGGCGTCGGCAAATCCACCGTCGCGGTGAACCTAGCCTGCGCCCTCCAGCACCTGGGCGCGCACATCGGCCTGCTCGATTGCGACATTTACGGCCCCACGATCCCGTTGATGATGGGGATCAACCGAAAGCCCACCATCAACGACGAAGAGAAAATGGTGCCGCCTTCCAATTACGGCGTGAAGCTCATGAGCATAGGGTTTCTGATCGAGGGCGACCAGCCGGTCATTTGGCGCGGCCCCATGATCACGAAAACCATCCAGCAATTCATCTCCGGCGTGGACTGGGGCCACCTGGACTGCCTGGTGGTGGACCTGCCTCCCGGGACCGGCGATGCTCAGCTCTCGCTCTGCCAAACCGTGCCGCTGGACGGCGGCGTGATTGTAACCACCCCCCAGGCGGCCTCGCTGGGCGTCGTGCGCAAGGGCATCGCCATGTTCCGGAAGGTCAATGTCCCGATCCTGGGGATTATTGAGAACATGAGTTACTTCACCACCCCCTCCGGCGAGCGAGTGGAAATCTTCGGGCACGGCGGCGGGCGAGCCGAGGCCCAGCGCCAGGATGTCCCGTTCCTGGGCGAAGTGCCTCTGTTCACCGAACTTAGAGAAGCCGGGGACATTGGGGTGCCAGTGGTAGTTTCAGCCCCGGAGCGCCCGCCGGCGCAGGCCTTCATTGGCATCGCTGAAAAACTGAGGCACCAACTCCTTTAACGCCAATCCTCTGGCGCGGTTTGTGCTTCCAATTGTACCGAGGACCCCGCTCCCGGGGCCGGAAAGCCCGCCCTGGAACAGAGGACCTACAGCCATCGAGGCTGCTGCAGAATTTGGTTGTCACGCAGCGGCGCGCTGTATATACGTTTCTGCGCGCGCAGCAGTTTCGGATTCGCGATTATGTCTGAGGAAACGAAAGAGCCGCTCTCGGCGAATGATTTGCTGAAGAATTCTTCGCTCTACCGGGAATTTCAGGCGGAGCGCGAGGAAATCCTCAAGCACAAGTGGATTGAGTCCGAGAAGGCCGGTCGGGACATTGGTTTTGATCGGGCGTTGACGGATTGGATCGTCAAGCACCGCTCCAAGTGGCGGAAGAGCCGGCAGGCGGCGGGGCGCCAGGCCTAGGGCCGCGCCTCAAAGGCAACCCGGCGCGGTGGCCCAGGAACTTTGGACTTTAGACTTTGCACTGTGGACTGCCCATGGCTGAAACCCTCATCCTGAACGCAACGGCGATGCAACGCGCCTTGACGCGCATCGCCCACGAGATTGCCGAGCGCGACGAAGCCGGCAGCGAGGTGGTGCTGGTCGGCATCCAACGCGGGGGCGTGCCCCTGGCCCAACGGCTGAGCACGCTGCTGTCTGGCATCTGGGGACAACCGATCCCCACCGGCCAACTGGATGTGAGCATGCACCGCGACGACCTCGACCAGCGCGTGGCGCCCGACATGCAGCCCACGGTCATCCCGTTTGACGTGACCGGCAAGACCGTGGTGCTGGTGGATGACGTGCTTTACAGCGGACGCACCATCCGCGCGGCGATGGACGCGCTGAACGATTTCGGCCGGCCCAGGCGCATCCAATTGGCCGTGCTGATCGACCGGGGGCATCGCGAACTGCCCGTCAAAGCGGATTTCGTCGGCAAAAACGTGCCCACGGCCCACACCGAAAGCGTCCACGTCCGCCTCTCCGAGTTGGGCGGTCTGGACGAGGTCGTGCTCGAAAAAAAATGAGCTGGAACCGCAAAGATCTGCTGGATATCGAATCGCTGACGGCCGAGGAAATCCTCACCGTGCTGGACACCGCGCGCGCCTTCAAGGCCGTCGGCGAACGCGCCATCAAGAAAGTCCCGGCCCTGCGGGGAAAGACGGTGGTCAACCTCTTTATCGAGCCGTCCACCCGCACCCGCATCAGCTTCGAGCTTTCCGAACAGCGCCTCTCGGCGGACATCATCAACTTTACCGCCGAGGCCTCCTCGCTCAAAAAAGGCGAGACGCTCAAAGACACCGCGCGGAACCTCGAGGCGCTCAACGCTGATTTCATCGTGATCCGCCACAGCGCCTCGGGCGCGCCTCATTTCCTGGCGCGCGTCCTCAACGCCAGCGTCATCAACGCCGGCGACGGCGCCCACGAACATCCCACCCAGGCCCTGCTGGACATGTTCACCATCCGCGAGAAAAAGGGCAGGATCGAGGGCCTGAAAGTCACGATCCTGGGCGACATCCTTTACAGCCGCGTGGCCCGCTCGGACATCTGGGCTCTGACCAAGCTGGGCGCCCATGTGACCCTCTGCGGCCCCTCGACCCTGGTGCCGGGCGTCTTCGCGCAAATGGGCTGCCGCGTCACCTACCACGTGGACGAAGCCATCGGGGACGCCGATATCATCAACCTCTTGCGCATCCAGCACGAGCGCCAGCGCAAGACCATGTTCCCCGGCCTCGGCGAGTACACCAGCCTGTTCGGCTTGAACAAATCCCGCCTGGCCCGCGCCAAGCCGGATGCGCTCATCATGCACCCCGGCCCCGTCAATCGCGGCGTCGAAATCGACAGCGAGATTGCCGACTGCGACCGCTCCCTCATCTTGCAGCAGGTTACCAACGGCCTGGCCGTCCGCATGGCCGTGCTCTTCCTGGTCAATGGCGGCAAAGGCCCCCAGGAAGTCGCGCCCGCCTGAGTTTGGACCTGCCTGCGGCTGGCGCCCCCCGGGGGAGCATTTCACTTTTTTGGGTGGTCCCTAACCTTAATCCTAATCCTAATCTCCTAATCCTAATCCTAATCTCCTAGTCCTAATCCTAATCTCTTAATCCTAATCCTAATCTCCTAATCCTAATCTCCCTCCTGCAACCGCCAATCAGAATCGCCTTTGATTAACCCCACGAGCATCGAAACAATTCTGCGTCGCCGCTCTTTCCCGGAGGCGACCACACCCAACTCACACCGGTCCCGCCCTGCGGGACCAGAACATCCAGCGCCGCGGCACACGCCAAAGCCGACCCGCGCGAAATGTCAAAAATCGGCCACGATCGGGTGAGGTCAACTTTCCGTTGCCTTCGGCAAGGTTCAGAACGATCGAGGTAGTGGCCCGATCCAACTGGTCACGCACGGCGACCGATTTGGGCAGCTTTTGCAGCCGGGGCTCGAGCCGGGCGACGAAGGCCGGAGACTCCTGATAAACCTCCAGTTTCTCATGGTCCAAGAGGCGATTGATTCGGATTAAGATTACGAGCGAGGATTAAGATAAAGAGCCAGAAAGGCTGACAAAAAAAGTGAGATGCCCTCTCTCGCGGGCGCATTGGCGAGTGACTGGTCCGAGGCCGGAGCGCAGAGCTCCAGCGCTGCGCTCCGCGGCTCCGCCAAGCCGCGGTCTTGCCAACGACTGGCGAATGCCCCCCTCCTTCACCCTCCACACAAGCGAAGTAACTCCGCCTCCTCGATGATCTTCACGCCCAGCTTCTGCGCCTTGTCCAACTTGGACCCGGCCTCGGCGCCGGCCACGACGTAGTCGGTCTTTTTGCTCACGCTGGCGCTGACTTTGCCGCCGGCCGCCTCGATCTTTGCCGTCGCCTCCTCGCGCTTGAGATTGGGCAAGGTGCCCGTGAGCACGAGCGCCTTGCCCGCCAGCGGCCCGGCTTTGGCCTTGGGCTGGTAGAGCGCGGATTTGAAATTCAGGCCCGCCTGGCGCAACCGCCCGAGCAGCGCCCGGTTCCCCGCCTCGCCGTGCCACTGCACGATGCTGTGCGCGATTACCTCGCCCACGTCCTCGCAGTCGCGCAACTGGTCCACACTGGCGGCGAACACGTCGTCCAGCGTGGCAAAACCGCGGCCCAGCTTCTTGGCCACCCCGGCGCCCACGTGCAGGATGCCCAGCCCCTCGAGCAGCCGCCACAGGTCGCGCTGCTTGCTGGCCTGGATGCCCTCCAGGAAATTCCGGGCCGACTTCTCGCCCATGCGCTCCAGGCCGGCCACGTCCGCAAGCTTGAGCGAGTACAAACCCGCCACGTCCCGCACCAGGCCGGCGCCCACCAACTGCCGGACCAGCACCTCGCCGCCCCCTTCGATGTCCATCGCTCCGCGCGCGCACCAGTGTTCGATGCGCCCGCGCACTTGCGCCGGGCAATCCGGATTCAGGCACCGCCACACCACCCCCTCGTCGCCCGCCACGAGGCCCGCCGCGCGCGCGACCCTCGAGCCGCACTCGGGGCAGGTCCGGGGGAACCGGAACGGCGCCTCCTTGCCCGTCCGCCGGCTCAACACTACGTCCACCACGGCCGGAATCACTTCGCCCGCTTTCTCAATGGTCACCGTGTCGCCGATCCGGATGTCTTTCTGGCGGATGTAATCTTCGTTGTGCAAGGTGGCGCGGCTGATCGTGCTGCCCGCCAGGAAGACCGGTTCCAATTCGGCCACGGGCGTCAGCGCCCCCGTGCGCCCCACCTGCACCGTCACCCCTTTGAGGGTCGTTTGTGCCTGCTCGGCCGCATACTTGTAGGCGATGGCCCAGCGCGGCGCCTTGGCGGTCAACCCCACCCTCTCCCGCTGGGCGAAGCAATTCAGTTTGATCACCGCCCCGTCGGTTTGGTACGGGAAGCGATGCCGCACCTGATCCAGTTCGCCGATGGCCGCCGCCAGTTCGTCCGCCGAGCCGCAGCGCCAGACCCGCTCCGGCGTCTTGAAGCCCAGCGCCTTGAGCCAGCCCAGCATCTCCTCCTGCAAACGCGGCTCTGCCCGCCCGCCTTCCACCCGGCCCAGCCCGTAGAGGACGACATCCAGCGGCCGTTTAGCCACGATGCGCGGGTCCAGTTGTTTGAGCGACCCGGCGGCGGCGTTGCGCGGGTTGGCAAACAACTCCTCCCCCGCCGCCTCCCGTTCCGCGTTGAGTTTCTGGAACCCGGCCTTGGTCAGATAGACCTCGCCGCGCACCTCGAGCAGGTCCGGGATGACTTGGGCCAACCGGCCCGCCTCCGGGGGGATGGTCCGAAGCCGGGTGGGAATGCTGCGGATGGTCTTGAGATTGGCGGTGATGTCGTCGCCGGTCGTGCCGTCGCCGCGGGTCGAGCCGCTCGTTAACAGCCCGTTTTCATAACGCAGGTTGATCGCCACGCCATCGATTTTCGGCTCGACCACCCATTCCAGGGCCTCGCCCGGCAACAGCCGCGCGACGCGATTGATGAAGTCCCGCACCTCGCCTTGCGAGTAGGTGTTGTCCAGGCTGAGCATCGGCTCCAGGTGCGGGACCGGCTTGAACTCCTTGAGCGGCTGGCCGCCGACCCGCTGCGTGGGCGAATCCGGCGCGATCAACTCGGGAAACCGGGTCTCGAGGTCAACCAACTCCCGGTACAGCCGGTCGTAGGCCTGGTCGCTGATGGTCGGCTGCGCCAGCACGTAGTAGGCATAGTCGTGCCGCCGGATTTCCTCCGTCAGCTCCTCGTGACGGCTCTTGGCTTCGTTGAACGTCATGCCTGAATTTCTAACCGCCTCTCCCCCAAATGCACGATTAAAATCTTAGCGCGGCGCCAGCGGTTGCCTCCTGAGGGCCTTGAGGGCTTCACATTTCTTGACCAGCTCTTCTTGCTCCGGGCTGCACGCCTCCAAAGTTGCGTAGCGGCTGCTCAGACGGCTAATCTCCTGGGTCAAATGATCGTTCCGCAAGCGAGTGACGATGCCCTTTAAGTTCTCGAGCGGGTTGGGCACGATGCGATCCCGGACGTGATCCCGGACGCCCTTGACAAGCTCGATGCCGCTGGTGCCTTCCAGGTAATTTCGCGCCATGGCCTCAGTTAAAAGGGCCTGCGATTCGGTCTCAGCCAGCGAAAGCAGGAACGGAGGCACCCCCTGCCAGGTGCCGGCGCGGAAGGCGCTGATGCGCTCGCTTACGATCCGCCGGACAAGGGGGTGTCTGATCCAATCCGGATTCAGGTAGTCCGCCACCCAGCCGGCAAAATCATCCTGTTTGAAGAGAAGCTGCAGTAACCCGAATTCATCCCTTGTGAGGCTGGGGGCCTGGCTTGGGGAGGGCTGTGCCCCTTCAACCTGATGCGGCGCAGCAGTGCTCGCGCGCGCCAGCTTCCGGAACTCCGCCCGCACCGCGTCGGGCGTGACCCCCAGGCGCAAGGCGGTCTTTTGAGCATACTTGTCAATGAGCACTAGGTTTTGGCTCTTGTGCACGGCCGCCGCCATGCCGCGCAGCACGGCCAACCGGCCCCGGTCGCTCGTCACGGCGTTTGTGGCGCAAAGGCGATTGAGATAATAATCGAAAAACCCCTCCGCCCGCCCGATCAGTTGCTGGAAGGCTTCGCCCCCCGAGGCCTTGATGAAGCTGTCCGGGTCGTGCGGCGCCGGCACGACCGCCACGCGCACCGCCAGCCCGGCGGCCAGCAAATGGTCGAGCGCGCGCGCCGCCGCGTTTTGCCCGGCCTCGTCCGAATCGAAACAGAGCACCACCTCCTGCACGTAGCGCTTGAGCATCCGGGCATGGTCCGCCGTGAAGGCCGTGCCCTGCGGGGCCACCACATTCTGCACGCCGGCCATGAAACAGGCGATGAGATCGAGCTGTCCTTCGCAAACAATCGCATACCCGGCTTCCAGGAGCGCCCGCTTGGATTTGTCGAGGCCAAAAAAGACCTTGCTCTTGGTGAAAATCGGCGTCTCCGGCGAGTTCACGTACTTGGCGGTCTGCTCCTCCGCCGACAACACCCGGCCGCTGAAGCCAATGACCCGGCCCTGCTCATCGCAAATCGGAAACATGAGCCGCCCGCGAAACCGGTCGTAATAATGGTCGCTCCCCTCCTTGCGCAGGACCAACCCGGCCTTTTCCACCAGGCCAAGCTCGTAACCCTTGGCGCGGGCCCAGTTGACCGTATCATCCCAGGCCTCCGGGGCGTAGCCGAGGCGGAACAACTCCACCGCCTGGGCGGAAACCCCGCGTTTGGCCAGGTAATCCCTGGCGAGCTGGCCGCCCGGCTCAGTGGTCAGGGCGCTTTGCCAGCGTTGGGTGAGCTGCTCATGGATTTGCAGCAGCCGCTCCTTCAAATGCCGCGCCTGCGGTGCCTCGTCGCCCTTGGCATAGGCCAGCGGCACCTTCGCCCGCTCCGCCAGCCGCCGCACCGCCTCGGAAAAGTCCACGCTCTCGTATTCCTTGATAAAGGCGAAGACATCGCCGCCCTTGTGGCAGCCGAAACAATAGAAGATTTGGCGGTGAGGGTTAACGTTGAAGCTCGGCGTCTTCTCCCGGTGAAACGGGCATAGCGCCACAAAATTCGCCCCCGCCCGCTTGAGCGGCAGGTACGACCCGACGACCTCGACAATGTCGCTCGCCGCGCGGATTTGCTCCAGGGTTGCTTGCGAAAACAGACCGGCCATGCGTCAGTCAATCCGGCCTTGGTATAGCCCAACGGTGCTGGCAAGTCGAGACGAATGAAGTCCGAAATCCGAAGGCGGCAGGGGCGGTGGGCGGGCCGCCCGGGCGCTGCCCTGGCCCCGGCGAATGGGGGCGTGCTGGCGGTGGGCAGCACAGCAGCTTGGGCTTGAGATTTCGGGTTTCGGAATTCGAATCTGAAACTCCGCGATGTTGGAATACTTATGGGCGCCGCCTCAGACCTCCTCTGGAATAGAGGCTGCCCCGAGATGTTCATTGAGCATTGAGTATTGAGTCCCGATTCAGAATCGGGATTGGTCATTGAGTCCGCAGTCCGAAAGTTCATTCGGCGTCATCCGCGGGCATTCTTCAATAACCAACGATCATTTTTCAATCCTCAATTCTCAATTCACCTAAAAGAAGCGCTGGCTCAGCGCACCCTTGCAATCGCAGCGAAACTTGACCTGATTACAACGAGTTTTGCTGCTCAAGAACTTTATGGGCGCCGCCAGACCTACAAGGGCAGGCTCGCCTCCGGCAGTCGGTAGCGCTTCCGGTCCGGTTCGGTGCGTTTGATGAGCAGGAAACCCAGGTTTTGCTGAATCCACGGGCCCATGAGCGATTTGTCGAAAACCAAGGTCTGGACGGTCTGGACGGTCGGAAAGAGGTCGGTGCCGAATTGGTAGTTCTGGAAATCGTGCATCGCCCGGACCTCGGCCGTGTTGAAAGAGCGCGCATTGAGCAGCGCCAGGGCCGCCAGCAGCACGCAACCATACCGCACCATCCCCGACATCATGCCCAAGTAATATTCGGTGCGTCCAAAAATATCACTGCCCAAAAGTTTGCCACCCGCCACCCGTTTCAGCAGGGCGAACAGGATGATAATCGTCAGTGCCGCCCCCAGGTAAGCCACGATATAGCAGGAAAGCAGCCCGAAAACTTTCGTGGAACGGGCCAGTTCGTCGCCCAACTCCCCGTAGATGGACGCGCACCCGAACAGGACGGCCAGCCACTTGAGCAGGTCGAGCAGTTCTTCGGACATCCCGTGCCGCCGGCCGCTGAACAACCCGGCGGCCAGCACGGCCACCAGCAGCAAATCAAACAAGCTGATGGGTATATCTTTGAAACTCATGCTTCCATCTTTTGTCCGCGGCCCACCCGGTCCGGCCGCCCGGCAAGACCACCGCCTTCTGGCGCCAGCCTCCGGCTTGCCCAACCCGGCCAACTCGGCCAGGACTTCGCCAACCCGGCGGGTTGGCGGGACAACGGCAAGCCCCAGGCTTGCCCTACTACTCCGAGGCAGCACTGCCAGGATACGCCCCGCGCCGCGCTGAGGGCATTCACCGCCCTCCTGTAAGCCAGTCCTATGCCACAATTTCTCTTTGACCCGCAACCTCCAATCCGTAATTTGCTCCGGGAAATGACCAGCGCGCAGACTGCCCATCTGAGTCCGGAGGCCAAGGCCTCGTTGCCCAGGCACGTGGCCATCATTATGGATGGCAACGGCCGCTGGGCCAAAGAGCGGAGCCTGCCCCGCCTCGAGGGCCATCGGGCCGGGGCGGAATCGGCCCGCGTCGTCATCCGCACCGCCGGCGAACTGGGCATCAAGTATCTCACCCTCTACGCCTTTTCCGTCGAAAACTGGAACCGGCCCAAGGAAGAGGTGGATGCCCTGATGAAATATCTGGTGCACTACCTCAAGACCGAGACGCCCGAACTCAACAAGAACAACGTGCGCCTGGAAATCATCGGCCAGGTTTACCGCCTGCCTGAACTCGTGCAGGAGCACCTCAAGAAGTCCATCGCCACCCTCTCCAAGAACAACGGCTTGACCCTGATCATGGCGCTGAGCTATGGCGGGCGCACCGAAATCGTCGACGCCGTCCGCAGCATCGCCAGCAAGGTCAAGGCCGGCGAACTCGACCCCGCCGACATCACCGAACAGGCCTTTGCCCAGCACCTCTATACGCGCAACCTGCCCGACCCGGACCTGCTCATCCGCACCAGCGGCGAGATGCGGATCAGCAATTTCCTGCTCTGGCAAATCTCCTACACCGAATTGCTCGTCATCCAAACCTTATGGCCGGACTTCCGCAAACCCCAGTTCTACGCCGCGCTGGAGGAATACAACCGGCGACACCGAAGGTTCGGCAGCTTATGACGCCGCCCTTTGCGCGCCTAGTGGCGCGGGCGTCTCGCCCGCGAGGTAGTGGGGCAGGCGTCCCGCCTGCCATCAGGGCGTCTCGCCCGCGAGGGTTCCGCAGCTTATGACGCCGGCCTTTCCGCACCGTGGCGGCCTCCCGGCACTCATGACCCTGGCCGTGCTGGCCGCCACACTGGCGCCGGCCCAGTCCCCGGCCCCGCGCTGGAACGTGGTCGACGCCGGGGCGGTCGTGGACGGCCAGAGCGACTGCGCCGCTGTTTTCCAGAAGCTGTTGGATGAGGCGGGCAAGGCCGGAGGCGGAGTGGTGGGCGTGCCCGCCGGCCGGTACCGCATCAACTCACATCTGTCCATCCCGGCCAACGTCACGCTGCAAGGGGTTTACCGGGTGCCGCCCACAGCCGGCCCGCAGACGGTTGCCGGGCACGATGGCTCGGTGTTGTTGGCCTATGCCGGGCGCGGCTCGACCGACGGGCCGCCTTTCATCCGCCTGGCGGGCAACAACGCCGCCCTGGCGGGCTTGGTCGTGGCCTACCCTGAATGGCGGCAGAGCGACGTCCCGCCCATCCCTTACCCGCCGTGTGTCTCATCTCTGGACACTGAGAATGTCGGCATTCGCGATCGCTGTGTGTGGATGCGCGCCGCCGCCGGGCAGTTCACCGCCAGCGCATGTCACTTTGTGGATTGGGACAATGGCGCCGCCGGCTCCCCGGCCCTGCAACTCGACGCCGGCAAGGCCATCGTCCAGGCCTGCTCCTTCAACCGCAGCAAACTCCACGTCGCCGTCGGTTCCAACGTCCTCTCCGCCATTCTCGCCGCCAACCAGGCGGAGGGCGGTTTCCGGGTGAAAAACCTGGCCGGCAAACGCCTCCAAGCCGCCCTCAATGAACAGCAGGGCGTGGACTGGACCGAGCCCGCCCGACGCCATCAGTGAACTGCGCCCTCACTTCCGCAAATCCTTGCCCAGGGGCGCATCCCGACACTGCCACCAATTCCACTCTGCCCGCGCGTAGCGCGGCATCCTTCCGCCCCGGAGGGGCGCCAAGATAGTAGCCCAGGGCAAGGCCCGTCCCGCTCCGAGTCCCGCTGGGCGGGAGCGCGCCGGGGCCCTGGGTAAAGCGGAAAAACGGATCACCCCCTCCCATCCTGTCCCGCACTGCGGGAGATGGGAGCGGGGAAAGGGGGAGGGCCTCCCCCCCGCGCTCGCGCTCAGCCCTCCAGCCTCCAGCCTCCAGCCTCCAGCCTGCACGGCTTCCGCCCGCGCCCGGAGGCCGGCAACCAGGTTGCCTCCCTGACCTCGGCGCCCCTGCTGACGGCGCAACTGCCACCCTCGCCCGAGGACACCCTCGAACTGGAGCTGCGCTGCCAGGGTTGGGTGCCGAAGCAGACCACACCCGGTTCCAACGACCCCCGCACGCTTGGCATCCAGGTCTCCCGGATAACAATGCGCGCCCGTGGCAGCGGCACCAACACTTTCAACGCCAACACGGGGGAGTGGCTGAACCGATAGGCTGGTGAGCTTTTTCCCTTCGTTTCTCGCTTCTTCTACCCCAGCTCCTTCAGCAGCATTTCCCTGCCTTTCTTGTACGAGTCCGAGTTGGACGTTTTCGCGCCGCAGGGGTCCCACCAGACCGAAGGGGTCGGACTCTCGAACCTGCAAACCGCCAGCGTACTAGGAATTCGCTCCAAGAGGCGCTTGTAAAGCTCTTTCCCTCTGGTCGTGGAGCCGAAAGTCAAGCCCAAAAGCTGGAGCGTGCGCAGATCTCGGACTTGATTCGTCAACCCGCCGCTACCCTGGATATTGACGCACGCATTCAATTCAGCAGCCCGGATCGGGCAAGGTCCACACACCATCCAGGGGGCCCCTTCCGTCATGGTAATGAGCATGTCGGCTTCCTTTAGGACCAGTTCCAGCATTTCGGGCAAATTGTCCGCTGGGATTGGCGGCCTTGCTCCCTCGCCGTACTGGCAGACGGAACACAACAGAAGGTGCGGCTTGACGGCTATCCCCGTCGTCCGGGCCTTGCGCATTGCTTCCACAGACGCCTTCTTGGCCGCTGCCATCTCCTCTTTCGTTCTGGGAGGAATGATGGCCGCAATTCCCTTCTTGCATCCCTTCTCATAGCACCCGCTCTTGGCCCTCGGGCACCCCTTCCATGCGTCAGACGTTACGGCCTGGAAATCGCATATTCCAGAAACTGTCGGGATTCTCTCCAGCAAACGATGGAAAAGAATCCGCGCACTCAAGGTCACGCCCGGGGGCAGATTCAGCCGGAGAAGAACGTCCAAATCTCTTCTCTTGTTGAAGTCAGCTCCCTCGGGGGTATCCTCTCCGGCCCCTGAAGTCTGGAACCCGAAAACCTCGCGCAGATTGCACTTTAAGGTAATGGGCAGGTCGGGGCGGTTCTTGATTTCCTCCAAAACTCTCCTGGGTTTCTCGCCGCCGGAGGCCGAACCCTCTTCGCCAAGCGCGCAAACCGCACAAAGAAGCTGATAGGGTCGCAATGTCACTGCAGGATGCTGGGGAGTGCCGGCTTTGTCGCCCGCTGCCGCGGACCTCGCGGCTGGAGCCTCCGCGGAGCCTGCGCCGTCGCAGGGCAGGATACTGCCGAGAATGGTCCCGGCTGCCAGGCAGCAACCGCCGCGCAAAAACTGGCTTCTGGTCATCTCACAGTTGGTCATGACTTCACCTTACCCTAATTCCCGGGGGCTGTAAAGGTTCTTGGCAGGGTCGGCGGTTCCGATTCTGCCGTTTGGGACTTAGCGCACGTGCAAAAAACAAATTCCGATTTTCTCCAACCCGGAGGGTTGGTAGAAAGTAGCCGGTGGTCGTTCAGGGTAAAGGGGGAACGACCACCGGGCTCCCGATTCCGAATCGGGACTGGCGGTCGCACCCC
>Ga0187870_1000811_pt1 | contig 31969 bp, 22 predicted proteins | sample June2016WEW_13_1_3_FD_132974 | JGI IMG/M metagenome (GOLD analysis project Ga0187870, IMG submission 132974) | Peatland microbial communities from SPRUCE experiment site at the Marcell Experimental Forest, Minnesota, USA - June2016WEW_13_150 | ecosystem: Environmental > Terrestrial > Soil >... | reverse complement strand
GTACTGCTTCTGCGCGTGCATGTCCACTCCTCGAAGGTGTCATGCCCCGCGCCCACTTGGGTTACATTTCTTCGTGACCCAACGGCTCGAGTCCTGGTGACATTTTAAGCGACCCAATTCGTCTGTCCGCCGCAGCCTTGGTCAGGGTGTTACAATTGACTGGCGTGAGCGAACTTCATCGAAGAGCGTTCCTGGGGTCCACGGTGGGCGCTGCCCTCGCCGGCGCGACAAAACCCGTCGAAGCTCAAGCGGCCTCGATTCCCATCATCGACTGCCACATCCATCTGTTCGATCAAACGCGGCCGCAAGGCGCTCCCTATTCGGGCGGCCGGGGAAACACGGAGCCCGCATTGCCCGCGCGCTATCGCAAGCTGGCATCGCCGCTGGGAATCGTTGGAGCCATTGAGGTCGAAGCCAGCCCGTGGATCGAAGACAACCTTTGGGTGCTCGAAGTCGAGGAGAAAGACCCGATGATGGTCGGCACGATCGGCAATCTTCAGCCCGACAAGCCCGAGTTTAAGGAATACCTGGACCGTTATCACAAGAACAGGCTCTTTCTCGGCATTCGGTATGGCAATCTCTGGGGTTACAACCTCGTGAGCCAGGTTGCCAACCCATCCTTCATCGAAGGACTCAAGCTGATGCAGCAGGCCGATCTGGCTCTGGACACGGCGAACCCCCGGCCGGATCTGATCGAGTCGGTCATCCGTGTCAACGATGAAGTGCCGGGGCTGCGGATCATCGTCGATCACCTCCCCTCCATGATGAGGCGGCTGGATGCCAATGCGCAGACGGCCGTCGAAGGGAACCTGCGCGAATTGGCCAAGCGGCCCACGGTCTACATCAAGGTTTCCGAAGTGATGCGCATCGCGGACGGCAAGCCCTCAACCGATCCGGCTCTCTATAAGCCTCTCCTCGATCACCTCTTCGACACATTCGGCGAGGATAGATTGATCTTCGGAAGCGACTGGCCCAATGGACCGGCCGTGGATAACCTGCCGGTCATCGTCCAAATCGTCCGGGACTACTTTTACGCCAAGGGTCGGGCGGTCGCCGAAAAGTACTTCTGGAAGAACTCGTTGGCGGCATACAAATGGATCCGGCGCGACCCCAGCCAGCCGCAACTCGCCGGCCCCGCTTAGGACCGCTGCCTTACTGGCGAGCGGCAGCCGGCTTGGCTCGCAGAGTGCGCCTTCCGGTGCAATCACTGTCGTTCGGCACCATGCCGTTCAGGTAGGTCGTGCCCAGGGCAAGCGGAATCCGAGAAGACCCACATGGCGATCCGTTCTCAGTAGCCACTTGGCCGGGCCGTTCGCCTTGCATCGCTGAAGCGGTAGACCTCCGCGATGCAAAGCGTTCCATAGTGCGTGTGGTTGGCGATCGAATTGCGCCGGTACTCCGAATCGCGTTTCACATAGGGCCGGTGCCGAACACGCCATCGGCCGGCCTGGCGTCCAGATTGACACGGAAACAGCTTCCCGAAGCGCCCTGGCTGCGCACGAAGAGGCGATATCCGCCTGCCTCGGCACCGCGACCTTGGCCACTGCGTCCTCTTTCGAGCCCAGTGTGAGGACGCGGTCATTGAACAGCCAACCGGTGTTGCTATTGCCGAAGCCGCCGCCCATGCTATCCCCGGCGGGAATCGCGTCGTAAAACTCCGTGGCATCCACCACGATCGTTCCAGCGGGCTGATGTGCCGGGGATTGCGCCGCGGCAATAGCCGCCAGCAGGAACAGAGACCGTCGTTTGATTGCACCCTCCCCGGGGAAAGAGAAGATCGGGCGGATATCCACCGGGATCTTGGCCGCGGCGGCGAGCGTGGTCTTGAGCGCCGGCGGCGCCCTATTGTGTTTGTCGAACCACGCTTCGGCCCGCGCCGGAGTCGCTCGGGATGCCAAGGACGAAGAACCGGCCCCAACGGAGGCGATTGGGAGTATATTTGGTTGGTAGACGGGATGGCAAAATGGAAATCCTGGTATACTTCCGTTCTTAGGAGATCACTTGAATCATGAAATCGTCACTAGTACAATCCACTTTTCTGCTTTTGGGAATCGCGCTGCTGGGTCTTTCGCCTCCCGCACAGGGGCAGGGCCAAGGGCAGGGCGCCGCCAAGCCCAAGCTGTATAACACGGCCAAGCAAAAGCTCCTTGAAGGCAAGCAGATCTTCAGCTTCACTCAGTCGCGGATGGATGTCGCCGGCTATTGCGAGTCGGCCAAGCACTACGACTACACGTGGTTTGAAATGCAGCACAGCACGCTGGAGTTCGCCGACATCGAGAAGATGATCGCCGCCTGCCCGCACGCCGGCGCCATTCCCATGATCCGGCTGCCCGACGCGCAGGAATGGCACATTCAGCATGCCACCGACATCGGCGCGCTGGGGGTCATCATTCCGACGGTGGACGACGTGGACCGGGCTCGTGAGGCCGCCAAGTGGGCGCGGTACCCGCCGGTCGCACGGCGCAGCTCGGGTCAGGGCCAGGCACCGGCCATCTGGGGCGTCAACGGCGTCAATTATCACCAGACGGTGAATGACAACATGCTGGTGGTGGTGATGATCGAGACTCCGAATGGCGTGGCCAACGCCTATGACATCGCGTCCGTGCCCGGCGTGGATGTCGTGATCGTGGGGAACAGCGACCTGAGTCAGTTTTCCGGATTCGCCCAGAACGACGAGCGGTACCAGCAGATGATCACTAAGATACACGATGACACCTTGAAAGCGGGCAAGATCTTTGGACAAGCCAACGCTAAGTATGCGACGGGCCATCCGCTCAGCAAGGACGCCAAGTTCTTCCAGAACGGTCCGTCCAATGACGGCTGGCAGCCCCCCGCTCGGGGCGGCCGCGGGCAGGGTGACTCAAGCGCTCCGCCACCGGGGGAGCGGTAGTGGTTCTTACAACAACCCTGGTAATGTAAGTTTCGGGTTGGGTATATACTGTACTGGTCAATCTGAACGTCGAGGAGGATCTGGCACATGCCCGTGAGTCGTAGGTTCTTCCTTGATTTCTTGTCCGGCGCGGGGGCCGTTGCCGCCGCCCAGGGGCTGGCTTTGAAGGCGCAGCAGAGGCCGCCGGTCGATCCGGGGGCGACGCCGCAGGACCCCCGCATGGGAACGGCGGACGCGGGGAAGTACTTCCAGTTCTCCAATCGGCCTTCCAAAGTCTCCCTGATCAAAGGAGACAACCGGCGGAAGAACATCTTCGATGCGCTGGTGGCCATCGACGACCAGATCCGCCCTGGCCTGAAGGCTAAGAAGTACGTTCTCATCAAACCGAACGGCCTGGACCCGCGGCGGGGGTTGATCTCCACCCACATGGATGCCATCCACGGGATCCTCGACTACCTGGCTCCCCGTTTCCAGGGCCCGGTGGTGATCGCCGAATGCGCGGGCACCGCGGCGAAGCAAGCGACCAGCGAGTTCGGTTGGGAAACGGCCTTTGCGGCGCACAAGCCGCTGGACATCAAGCTCGAGGTGCCCAGTGAGGACCCGGGGCGCTACGAACTCATGCACGGCATCGATTTCGACCTGCACCTGATTCCCATTCGATTGGCGGCGCGCTTCTTGGATCCCGACGCCTTCCTGATCTCCTCGGGGGTCATGAAGACGCACAACATGGTTGTCGCCACGCTTACCATCAAGAACGTGGTCCTCGGCGCGCCACTGCTCCCGCCCCCCGGCCTTAAACGGCCCTGGAGCGAGAGTGAGAAACGGAAGTTCCACGTAGGCATCCGGCAGGGCAACTACAACATGTTCCTCGCAACCCAGAGGATGATCGCGAACTGGGGCTTGGGAATCATCGATGGCTTCGAAGGGATGGAGGGCAATGGGCCTGTCTCGGGTACCCCCGTAGGGCACCGGATCGCCCTGGCTTCGACGGACTTCCTGGCCGCGGACCGGGTAGGCCTGGAGTGCATGGGAATCGATGCCGGCTGGCCCGGCTATCTCAACTACTGCTACCAGGCAGGCTTGGGCCAGTACGACCTGTCGAAGATTGAGGTCGTGGGCGCCAAAATCGCCGATGTCCAGAGGAAGTACCGGCTGCACGCGGACGTGGACCGGATGCTGCAGTGGCGGGGCCCCATGCTGGACCTGCCCCCGAACCTGGGCCGCCGCCGGCCCCCGGTGGAGGAAGATCTCTCCGCGTACGCGTAGCAGGCTGTTGAAAGGGCCTTGTCGGCCGCGCCTTCTCGGTGACGGCATACCTGTCAGAATGGGGAACCGATTATGAATCGACGAACATTTATCCAATCTGCCGGGCTCGTGGCCACAAGCCTGTCGGCCCAGACTCAGCCTCCCTCGCCCGCCAAGGCCGGGATCAAGACTACGTTGATGCTGGAGATGCTCAAGGGCTCAATCGAGGAGGAGTTTGAGCTCGCGGCCCGCGCCGGCTTTCAGTCGGTGGAGTCGCTGACGCAGTACGCCGCCTGGTCGGATGCCGACATCGAGCGCGTCAAGAAGCTTTGCCGGTCATACCGGATGGGTGTGGACACGGTCCTGGCCCAACAAGACTGGAAAAAGCGGCCGGTGTCCATAGTCGATCCCGCCCACCGCGAGACTTTCCTCGGGGACGTGCGCAAGGCAATCGTTTGCGCACAGAAACTCGAGATCCCGCACGTCAGCGTGACGAGCGGCCTCTCGGCGGCGGGGAAGACGGTCGAAGAGCAGTACGCCAGCCTGACCGAGGGCGTCAAGCGGGCAGCCGACCTGGTTGCGGCCGCAAAGCTCACTCTGCTGGTTGAGCCGCTGAACTCGCTCGTCGATCACCCGGGCTGCTTCCTGACGAGTTGCGTGGATGGGCTGAAACTGGTCCGGGAGATAAACCTCCCACACGTGCGAATTCTGTTCGACATCTATCACGAGCAGGTGATGAGAGGCAACCTCATCCGCACGCTGACGGAAGCCGCGCCCTACGTGTCGGTTTTCCATGTGGCCGACAATCCGGGGCGTCACGATCCGGGCACGGGTGAGATCGACTATCCCAACGTCTACAAAGCGATCCAAAAGACCGGGTACACCGGCTATATCGGCATGGAGTACCGCCCGCTCGGCGACCTGCTCGCGAGCTTCACCAAGGCCGTGAACGGCCTGCGGGCGGCGCTGGCAGCCTGATTCAGTATCCTCTCTGCTTGTCCACCACGTTCAACAGCGGCAGCCCGCTCGAATATCGCCGGACGTTGTCGGCCAACAGTCCTATCAGACGGACTCGGCGCTGCGGCGCGAAGCCTGAGCTGTGGCAGGTGATGATCAGGTTTGGGCAGTCCCAAAGCGGGCTGGTGGTCGGCAACGGCTCGGTTTTCGCCACGTCAAGTCCGGCTCCGGCGATCCAGCCCTCTTTCAGCGCCCGAGCCAGCGCCGCCTCATCCGTGAGGGCGCCCCGGGAAAGACCTAAGAAGTAAGCGGTCTTCTTCATCGACCGGAAGACTTTCTCATTGAACATGTTTGCGGTCTCGAGGGTGGCCGGCGCGGCGCCCACCAGGATGTCCACTTGCGGAACCATTTCCATGAACCAGCCCGGCTCCCGCAGTGTGTCCACGAAGAAGGGCTTGGCCATGGGCTTGGCATCGGTCGCCAGGATCTTCATGTTGAAGCCGTAGTGCAGCTTCGTGGCGACAAACTGACCAATCCCACCCATTCCAACGATCCCCGCGGTCATGCCGTCGATCTCCACCAGGTTCCGCTCGGCCTTCCAGGTCCGCTTCTGGAATTGAGGGACGTAGTATTGGACGAGGCCGCGAGTCAGGCTCAGAAGCATGCCGATCGCCGTCTCTGAGATGGCCGGCGCGAACATTCGCGCCATGTTCGTCACCACGACGTTGCTCTTGACCAGCTCCGGAAACAGCAGCCTGTCCACGCCGGCTTCGGTGGCCTGCAGCCACCGCAGGTTCTTCGCCCCGGCGAACATTTCGGGGTTGAGGGCCCCGAAGACGACCTCGACCTCGGACAGCGCGTTGTGCAACTCGTCAAGGGTCTTCGGCACTATCAGCTCAACGTTCTTCCCCTGGGACGTAATCAGCTTCACCTCTTCCGCGTTATACTGCGGGGCCGGGACCACCGATTGTGCAACCGCCGTCACGATTCGCACGCGCTCCGGCGGCGGAATGAACTCCGCTATGCGATCCGAGACTGCCAACGCCGGGGTAACGGCTGCCGACGATAGGAACAGCCGGCGAGATACCGGAAGATCAGTCATGTTCTCTCCTTAGAGCCGGATTTCGTCTTGGCGTCACGGCCATCTGTCAGTATACGCCTGTGCACCTCCGCAACGCCCCAGTGGACCTGGAGGATGCCACCTTGGACCTCATGATTGACTGGCGGACCAAGCCCCGGGCGCGCCCGTCGCAAGACGCATCCCTACTTCTTGAAAGCCTTCGATGCTCCGGTGCGGGCGTTAGTGACGGTGAAGGAGCCGTTCTGCTCGGCCACTACCTTGATCCACTTGCCGTCCGGGGAGTCCCGCAGGTTCGCGATGAACTCGTCGGGAGGGTTGTCGTTGGGCGCGTTGGCCGACCAATGCATCTGGTAGAGAGCCTGCATGCCGGGCGCCGACTTGATGATCTTGATCACCGAAGCCGCGCCGATCTTCCTGGCGCCGTTGTTCATGATAGCCACCTTGGCATTGAGCGCTTTGGCCAGCGCCGGCGAGTTGGAAATGTCGTTGCCGTGGTGGCTGACCATCCAAAGATCCACCGAGCCGATGGGGTTGTTCGGACACATCAGGGCGATTTCCTTGTTCCAGGTCAGGTCGGCGAGGTCCAGCATCCGGAACTTGCCGAAGGTGAACAGCAGGCCAACGGCGTTGGCGTTCTCCGAGGTGTCCTCGTTCACTTTGGGCCAGGTCATGGGTTTGGTGTCGGCGCAGAACGCATTCGCAGCACCTGCTCCCTTGAGCGGGGTCTTGATCACCGCCCCGCCGGATGTCACAACCAGAACGTCGACGCCCTTGAACGGGATCTCGTCGCCGGGCTTGACGACCAGGTGCTTGGCCTTGGCGACCAGTTCATCGTAGGCCTTCACGAAAGCGGTGGTGCGCGCGTCGTCGACTACGGCTGGGCCATGGTCCACAAAGGTCACCACCGGGATCCTCGCCACGACGGACGCAACGTTGCCCACATGATCCCCGTCGTAGTGCGTGGTCACCAGGATGTCGAGCTTCTTTACGCCTGCGGCATTGGCTGCCTCCACGATACGGATCGTGTCGCGGTCCTTATTGCCGGGAAAGCCGGTGTCAATCAGCATGCTCTGGCCGGAGGGGGAAATGATGAGCAGCGCCTTGCCTCCCTCCGTGTCCACCACGTACATGTCGAGGGTCTTCGCGCCCGGCATGGCCAGTGAGAAGGCTAAGAGAAGGAAAACGGCCAGCAGGAATCTCTTCATGGCGAGATCGTACCAACTCGCGGCCGGCAATTTAAACCTCTCGTTCTTGCGGACCTCATCTGCCGTCTGATGGGCGCGATGAACGGCGATGACGGCCGGCGGGTGCGCAATGGTAGGGGCGCGAGACATCGGCGCACTCGTCTTTGACCTTTATCGTGTGATCCGGGGTTGCTGATTCTGGCAGGTCTGTGGTCGATTCCCCGAGGCGGAGCACGCCACACGCGCACCGGTCCGCGCGGGAAGCCGGACGCATGAGTTTCAGGCCCCGCGTCGTTCGTAGGCGGTTGGATGTACAATCGATGCGGGCCACGGTGGCAAAACGGAAATCCTGCTTATGAAATCCCTGTCCGCCCTACTCCTGATCGCGTGCTCGCTGGGCTGGGCCAATCACCTGCCGCAGACCGCCAGGACAAGATTCAACTTCAACCCTGGTTGGAAGATGCAGGTGGGCGACGTCACCGGGGCCGAGGCCGCCGGGTTCGACGACACCCGATGGCAGGACGTCGCCCTGCCGCACGCCTTCAACGAGGACGACGCTTTCCGCAAGAGCATTCACGACCTTTCCACGGGCGTTGCCTGGTACCGCAAGCATTTCAAGCTTCCTCCCGGCTCGGCCGGCAAGAAGATCTTCCTCGAGTTCGAGGGCATTCGCCAGGCCGGCGAGTTCTACTTGAACGGCAAGCCGATCGGACGCAGCGAGAACGGCGTCATGGCATTCGGCTTCGACATCACCGGCGCCGTGAAGCCCGCTCCGGAAGAGAATGTGCTGGCCGCGCGCATCGACAACTCCTGGGACTACCGCGAGAAAGCAACCGGCACGAAGTTCCAGTGGGAAGACCGCAACTTCTACGCCAACTACGGCGGCATCAACAAGAGCGTTTACTTGCACGTTACTGACAGGCTTTACCAGACGCTGCCCCTGTACTCGAACCTGGAGACGACTGGAGTTTACGTGTACGCGCGGGAATTCGACATCTCGGGCGGGAGCGCCCGGATCACCGCCGAGTCGCAGGTCAGGAATGAGTATTCCACTCCGAAGACCTTCGCGTATTCGGTTGTGATCGAAGACCTGGAGGGCAAGCCGGTGCGAACGATCATGGGCGGAAGCCACACCCTCGCGCCGGGCGAGACCAGGATCGTCTCGGCGTCGGCCCGGATCGGCGGACTGCATTTCTGGAGCTGGGGGTATGGCTACCTGTATACCGTGCGGACCACTCTCAAGGTGGATGGCAAACCGGTTGACACGGTCGCCATTCGCACCGGCTTCCGCAAGACCGAGTTCGCCCGCGGCATGGTCAAGCTGAACGACCGCGTCATCCACCTGAAAGGCTACGCGCAACGCACGACCAATGAGTGGCCGGCGGTAGGTTCCTCGGTGCCGGCCTGGATGAGCGACTTCAGCAATCGAATGATCGTGGAAGGCAACGGCAGCCTGGTCCGCTGGATGCACGTGACACCGTGGAAGCAGGACGTCGAATCGTGCGACCGCGTGGGTTTGATCGAAGCGATGCCCGCGGGCGACTCGGAGAAGGACTCGACTGGCCGGCAGTGGGAGCAACGCCTCGAGTTGATGCGCGAGGCCATCATCTATAACCGCAACAATCCCAGCATCCTGTTCTACGAATCCGGGAACAAGGGAGTAACCGAAGACCACATGCGGCAGATGAAGGCGCTGCGCAACCAGTGGGATCCGCACGGCGGGCGTGCCGCGGGATCGCGTGAGATGCTCGATAGCCAGGTGGCCGAGTACGGCGGCGAAATGCTCTATATCAGCAAGAGCCGCACCAAGCCGCTATGGGCCATGGAGTACTCGCGCGACGAGGGCCTGCGCAAGTACTGGGACGAATTCACCAAGCCCTTCCACGCGGACAAGCCCGATTACAACCGCAACCAGGACTCGCACGCCATCGAGAACGTCCGGCGCTGGTTCGACTACTGGCGCGAACGGCCGGGCACCGGTGAGCGCGTGAATGCCGGCGGGGTCAACATCATCTTCTCAGACTCGAACACGCACTTCCGCGGCGAAGAGAACTTCCGCCGCAGCGGCGAGGTGGACGCAATGCGGATTCCCAAGGACGGCTACTTCGCTCACCAGGTGATGTGGGACGGCTGGGTGGACGTGGAGAATCCCCGCATCCACATCCTCGGCCACTGGAACTACCGGCCCGGCGTCCGGAAGAACGTGTACGTGGTGTCGAGCGCCGAAAAAGTGGAGTTGTTCCTGAACGAGGAATCGAAAGGTTTTGGCGAACAGAGCTACCGATTCCTTTACACCTTCAAGGACCTGGAGTGGCAGGCGGGCACGCTGAAGGCTGTGGGGTACGATGCGCGCGGAAACAAGCTCTGTGAAATGGAACTCCATACCGCCGGGCCACCGGCCGCGATCCGGCTGACCGCACATACCAGCCCGCAGGGCCTGCTGGCGGACGGATCCGACCTGGCGCTGGTGGATGTCGAGGTAGTGGATGCCCAGGGCCGCCGCTGCCCCACCGCGCTCACTCCCATTCACTTTGAACTCGGCGGACCCGCCGAATGGCGAGGCGGCATCGCGCAGGGGCCAGAGAACTACATCCTCTCGAAGGATCTGCCGGTCGAGGGCGGCATCAATCGCGTCATTCTGCGCGCCAATGCGCCGGCGGGTAAAATCACGCTCAACGCGAAAGCAGAGAGACTTCGTCCGGCGTCGGTGGAGTTGGTTTCGAAGAGCGTTGCCGTCTCCTGCGGCCTGTCGACCCAGGAGCGTGATGCCGGATTGCGGTCGTACCTGGAGCGCGGGCCGACGCCGAAAGGGCCCGCTTTTGCCATGTCCCGGCTGGAGGTGCCAATCGCCCGGGCCGTGGCTGGCAGCAATAGCGATCAGGTCCGGAAGAGCTTCGACGATAACGAGGTCACTCACTGGGACAGCGACGGGCCACTGGACGCGGCCTGGATTCAGTACGATTTCGCCGGCCCCGCCACTCCCAGTGAAGTTGTGATGAAGCTGATGAGCTGGCGCAACCGGAGCTACCCGATTCGCATCACGGTGGACGGTCAGGAGGTGTTTGCCGGCTCCACCCCGATCAGCTATGGATACGTGCATCTGCCGTTGCGGCCCGTGACCGGCTCGCACCTGAGGATCGAACTGACGGCGCCCGCCCGCGGCCGGGGCGGGATCAACCTCAAAGAACTGGCGAACGTCCGCGACGCAGCGGCGAGCGGAGTAGGACTCAACAACGCCGAGACCTTGAGTATTTCCGAGGTCGAAATCTACCAGCCCATGAGCGGCATACGACGATGAAAATCGCGATCATCGAAACAGGGGCCATGCGCTGGGCCCACTGCCAGCGGCCGCCGGCCACCAGATCTCCTTTGGCTCGCCGCAAGCCCACCTGCCGGTGTGATATCGTGTGGACGACGAGACCCCCCAACTTCCTGACCGCTGGCCATTGGAAGAGGACGTCGGCCGCGGACGTGCCCGTTCCCGGAGCGATTGCATGATCCGATTACTGACGGCTTGTTTGCTGATCTCGATTTCCGCATCCAGCGTTTTTTCCACGGAGGCAAAGCGCCTGGTGTTCGATGGCCGCGAATTCGAACACAAGCTGACCCTCAAGGACCTGGGGGCGGATTTCCCCTCGGACTGGTCCGCTTACGACTACCTGGTGATGGAGTTGCGGACTTCCTCGCCGCAGCGGTTCGCTCTCTTGATCCATGACAAAGGAGGCCTGAGGCGGCTCATGGTGCAGCCGTTCGGCCAGAACGTCTGGATGCGCGCCTCTGTGCCGCTGCGTTTCTTCCAGCGCCGCGACCGCGCCGGCTTCGATATGGCATCGGTCAACAACAGGCCGGCCAATTCCTTCTGGATGTCGGTCTGGGGGCCGTTCGGCTCCATCGACAACGTGGAGGCCCTGGGCATCCAGATGGACTACCCCATCAATCAACCGGTGATCGAGATCCGCTCCACCAAGCTCAGCAAAGAGGATGCCGGTTCGGAGTTCTTGGAGAAGCTCCCGGTGGTCGATGAGTTCGGGCAGTGGGCTCATGCCGACTGGCCCCGTAAGGTCAGGAGCCTGGACCAGCTCAAGACGGAGTGGGCGGCCGAAGAGAAGAGTTTTGCGCCCCAGGAGTTTGGTTACTGCCAGTACGGCGGCTACCTGAACACGAAGGCGAAGGCCACGGGCTTCTTCCGGGTTGAGAAGATCGATGGCAAATGGTGGTTCGTCGATCCAGATGGGCACCTCTACCTGTCCATGGTCGTACCTGGAATGGGCGCTGGCGGCGGGGAGACCCGCGTTCAAGGCCGCGAGAACTACTTTGCAGCGCTCCCTCCCGCCGGCCTGTTTCAGAGCGGTCCGGGCGGCGGACCGGGTGCTCCTGGCGGCCCCGGCAGGGGGCCCAGCGCCGGTGTGGGCGCTTTTCGGGCCTGGAACCTGCTGCGGCGTTATGGCCCGGACTGGCGCGCCAAAGCCGCGGAAATGGAAGTCCGCCGCGTGCGGGGATGGGGGCTCACTACCGGACCTGTCACTCCCTCCTCGGCCGAGCTCGTGAAACGCGTATCATATCTGGCACGGTTCAACACCCTGCCACGAGGCGGCAATCTCGTCAACTACCTTGGCATGCCCGATGTCTACTCCGAAGAGTTCGCACGCGCCCTGAATGAAAACGCCGCTTCCCAACTGCCGGCACGCAAGGACGATCCCTTTCTGGTCGGCTACTTCATTGGCAACGAGCCGCCCTGGCCCGGGCGCGAACCGGAACTGATCGAAATGTTCCTGAACGGCCCGGCCACACCGGCGCAGGATCGGATCAAGGCGTTTCTGGCCCAAGGCGAAACACCCGTGCGACGGCGGGAATTCGTGGTCGCGATGTTCGAGAAGTACCTGGCGATGGTGGGCGAGGCGCTAAAGAAGTACGATCCGAATCACCTGAATCTGGGAATCCGGTTCGGCGGCAGCCCGCAGGAGTACATCTTGAAGACGGCCAGGGCGTTCGACGTCTATAGCGTCAACACCTACGAGTACGCGCCTCTGGAGCAGATGAAGCGGGCCTGGGAAGTCGTCGGCATGCCCATCCTGATAGGTGAGTTTCACTTCGGCGTACCCGCCGACGGGCTGGGCGCCGGTCTGGTGCAGGTGCGCGACCAGAAGGAGCGGGGCACCGGATACCGGTACTACGTGGAGCAGGCCGCGTCACTGGCGGCTTTCGTGGGCGCGGCCTGGTTCGTAGGAACCGATGAATCGGTCACGGGGCGCAACGACGGAGAGAACTATAACATCGGGTTCATCGATGTTACCGAACGGCCCTATCTGGAACTGGTCAAGGCCGCTAAACACACACTGAAGCGGCTCCACGAAGTGCACGCGGGGAAAATCAAGCCGTTCGCTCGGCGTCCCCTGGCATCCGGGGCCGGCACGCCAGCCAGCCCATGGACCAGGGAAGACCAGTAATCACCGTAGCCCGCCATTACTCGAACCGGTACGCCGCGTACGTGCGCGGCATCTGTAAGACCTCGAAGACCCTCGTGTTGCCGTCCACGTATCCGCGCAACTCGGCGCCGGTTCGCAGGTCGAACACTTTGGCGGATGCCTTCTTGACGACGATTTTATAGCGCACCGGGCCGGGCTGATAGGACCGGGTGACGAACGTGTTGTTGTCGTACGTAAACAGGCAGATCTTGCTTGGGCTGTCCAGGTAGACCGGGATCTCCCGCATCAGGTCCCGCCGGATTTGGGAAAGCACTTCCGGCGGAAGCAGATAGAGATCGCTTTGGTTCTCCGGTATCGTCAGGATGTAGAGCCTGCCCTTGTCCAGGCCTCTCGCGCGCAGCAGAACCGGGTAGCGGCTGTAGTCTTTGTAGATCGCCTGAATGATCTCCTCGGTATCCACCAGCCCGTAGGCGAGCTGCGGAAGGACGATGTCGCTCTGGGAGTAATAGTTGTTGGCCGGCTCCTCATCCATGATTCTCCGGAACGTAAACCTGTTCGCGATCACAGTGCGGCCGGTGTACTCCACTTCCACGACTTTCTCGATGCCTTTGCCTTGCAGCGCCTTGAGCAGTCCGGTGGTGATCACGACGGTCTTGTTGGCGTTAAGATGCTTCCAGATCTTGTCCGCGATCTGCGGGTCGTACTTCGCATGTTCGGTGAGCAGGATCGTGTCGCGGTCCTCCGGGAATTCCGGGTAGAGATCCATGGGGATGCCGATCATCCCGATGTAGTTGTGAAGGTACATTTCGCCCGAGGAATGATAGGGCTTGTAACTGGCCACGCCGTACGGATTGCCCAGTTTGCCCAGGAACGAATCCAGCTTCTCGTAGGCGTCGCCGGCCACGGCCGCGAGGATGCTCGTGACTTTGGCGGATCCGCCGGCCTGCCGGAGGGATTCAAGCAGTTCTCCCCAGGACCAGATGGTGATCTCTTTAGGTTTGGCGAACAGGGTGTCCTCAAGCTGCTCCGCGAAGCGGTTGAGCGTCTGGCGCTGCCCGGGGTCGACCCAGCCGCCGCCGAACCTGCCCGGCTTGATGTGCTCGAAGTACCGCATCAGTCCGTAGCTCTGATACGGCTGGAGATGCTGCACCGTGTTCTCCGTGTCCCTGGTCTCGGTGCCGGCGTAGATCATATCGAAGACCTTCGGCTGCGCCTCCAGGTTGTAGCCGGAAAACTGGTATTGCTCGTACCAGTTTGGCGGCTTAAAGATGAGATTGATCCTGGGGTTGACGCTCTTGGCGTTCTTCACGACCAGGTTCTCGCCGACCTCCTTCATGACTTCCAGGCGGAATTCGGTCCAGCTCCTGTTCCCCCTGGCCCGCTGACACAGGCCGCAGCGGCAGTTATATATGAACAGGTCGTCGAAGATGAGTTCGTCGAAGATGCCGGCGGTGAAGGCTACCAGCTTCCGGAAGCGCTCGCGGTGCGCCGGATTGGACCAGCAGAAGGACCGGATCCCGTCGCCCGGCGCCCCCAGAACCGCCATGATGCCGCCGGACGTTCGGATGCCCTTACTCTCGAAGAACTGCTTGACCTTGCGGACATCGGCCTCGCCGATCTCCTGGTCCGAGCGGTAGGTCTCCAGCCAGACCTTGTCGAACTTGATGGACGCATGCACGACGTCGAAGCTGTCCTGCATGAATTTCGCATCGGCCGTCATGCGCCGCATGTCGTCTATGGGGATGTAGATTGCGCTGTTGAAGTTCTGGTAGTGTTCCACCGTCTGGGCATAGGCGGCGGGGCCGCCGCAGGCTAACGCGATGCCCACGGCTGCAAAAGCGATCGTTCCGAATTGCGGTTTCGTGATTCTCATGTTTTCCTCTCTCCCTGAGCCCGTCAGGCCTCCACAACGACGACGGCCTCTCCTGCCGTCAAGCCGGGCACCGTGGCGCGGACGGTGATCTTGCCGGACCCGGCCCCCGCCAGGCTCAGCTCGATCCTTTCCGGCTGGCCGATGGTCTTTAATCGGAAGCGTGCGGCGACAACCCCGGCCTTCTTCCCTACAATTTCCACGACGTGCGGCGTCGGGTCGTACTCGAAAGTGGAATATCCATAAGGACGCGATCCGAGGCGGACACCGTTGATCCAGACGGTGCTGTCGCGGTAAACGCCGTCAAACCGGATCGACAGCTTGCGCCCGCGCATCGCGACCGGCAGGCGGAGCGTCTTCTGATACCAGCCGATGCCGCGCGGCAGAAACGCTGTGCCGCTGGCGTTTTTCGTGCTGTATGGGTCTTCAATCGACCAGTCGTGGGGCAAGTCCAGCTCGCGCCAACCCGTGTCAACGAGGGTGGGGGCTCGCGCCTGCGTGACGTCCCCCAAATGAAACCGCCACCAGTTGTCAAAGAGCTGCCGCTCTCGCGGCGCTTGCGCGAGGCCCGGCCGGCTCGCAAGCGACAGCGCGCCGAGCGCCGCTGCCAAGCACCAACTCCGCAGGATGCTGTGTGTATTCACGCTTCCCTCTCCGTACTCGGAGAGGATTTCCGCCCTTGGTCAAACTATACGCCGTAGCACTCCCCTGTGCTCCCCTCGGCGCGAATGCCGACGCGCCGCCGGAGTCGAGGGAGTAGAGACTACCTCGATCTCTAATAGGTGGCAAGCGAGACGCGCAGCACCACAGGCTCCGCGTCAAAGTTGAGGCCCCAGTCCGTCTCGTCGCCATTCCAGATGCGAAGGAACTTGAAGACGCCGTTCTCGTAGGTTCCCTCTTCGACACGCAGGAACTGCCGGTGTTGATCGGCGCCGGCCGGCCGGAAGTCGACGCGGCAGAAGAATCCGGCCACCAGAAACTGATTGTCTTTGAGCTGGGCAACCAGAACGCGCCCCGTCGGCTCCGGATTCCCCACGGCGCGATTGTTGCGGCGCACTCCATACGACACCACCGCGTTCCAAGATCCGAACGGCAGCGTCTCGGTGACCTTGCCCTTTTCCTCGGCCACGGCTTGTAACTTACCTTCGTAATTGAGGCGGGCGATCTCCCGCTGCATCGGGCCGACTAACCGGTAGTTCATCGCCCAGGGAGTCAGGAACTCCTCTCGTGGCCGGGAACCCTCAGCCGCGCTGCGATTCCTGGTGTAATCCATCCCGAACGGCGAGTATCCTATGGCCTGAAGACCGAGTGCCGAGAAGAAAAAGCGGGCATTGCCGGCGCTGCCGCCGGTTTCGGGCACGAACAGGGCATTGTCATCGCGATCATACAGTTCGAGCACCTTCAAATACGCGGCGGGGTCGTTCATGTAAATGTCGGGCGCCAGAACATCCAGCGCCGGCGCCGCGACTTTCCAGATAGCGAGCACATTGTCCGTGGGGCCGCCGCTCTCGTAGCTGCCGGGAGCGCCCGGCTTGAGCGGGTCGCGCAATGCCGCGTTGGCGTAGAGCGGCAGCGGATAAACGGCCTTCCCCGCGGCGGCGACTTGCCCGACGTATTTCGCCACCGACCAGGCGTGGAAGCAGACTTCGGCTTCGGGGCCAAAGGCTTCCTGCCAGTTCGGGGACGGCGAAGCGGCCTTCACCTGCATTGCGCCGAGGACCTCGGGCGGCACCGGCGCTTCAAAGAGCTTCTGCGCGGCCGGGGAGTAATCGCGGAGGCTGCCCCAGGTGCCGGGTTCGTTCTCCACCTGGACCATGATTACGGTGCGTTGCGGGTCGGCTGCCTTGAGATGCCGCATGAGCGCGGCGAACGCCCTCTTGTCCGCCTCGAGCGACGCGGTGGCGTAGGGCGACGGCGAATCCACCGCGCGCCCGTTCTTATCGACCATGTGCGGGTAGCGGTCGGGAGCGAGTTTCATCCACTCGGGCATGTAGTGCTGGCTGCCGTTCTTCCAGGTTCCGAACCAGAGCAGCACCAGCCGCACGTGATGCTGGCGAGCCTCTGTCAGCAGCGTGTCGATCACCGTGTAGTCGTATTGGCCTGGCCGTGGTTCGAACTGCTCCCAGTAGACCGGGGTCTCGACCGTGTTGACGTTCAGGTACTCCATTGCCGGCCACACTTTCGGAAGCATGGCTGGCCAGGCGCTGGAGTTGTGCGTCTGTGCGCCCAACATCAGATAGGGAGCATCGTCTACGAACAGCGCGAAGCGTCCGTCCTTTTTCACCAGGCGGGGAAGCGGGCGCTCCTCGACCTGGGCGTGGAGCGTAACGAGGACGCTCGTGGCCACAAGAGCGGTCAGAACAGCGGAAGTCATTTTCATCTTTGGGCACTCCTACTTTGCGGCGGGCGAAGATGCCCTTAATGTCGATGTGGCCTTCCCGGCCAGTGGATCGGCCGCCAGCACGAAAACGCCGTTGCGCCGTGCGGCCTGTCCGCCCGAGCCCTCATTAGCGCCAGTCCGGCGCACAGCAAAAAAGAAAAACGGCCGTTGCTTATCACAAAAGTCCTTCGATAGCATAGTAGTCCGTATCCGAACCGGAGTCCACTCTATGAGACCGCGACCACCGACTGCCGTTCTCCCGCTTGTTTTAGTCGCTGGCATGGCACAGGCGCTTGCCGCCGCTGAGCCGTTCCGCGATCCCAACCTGCCACTCGAGCGGAGAGTGGACGATCTGGTTTCCCGGCTGACTCTGGATGAGAAGATCGGGATGCTCGGGCAATTCCAGCCGGCCATCCCGCGGCTCGGAATCAAGGCGTTCACGAACTTCACCGAGGGGCTGCACGGTTTGGGCTGGGTCCGCGGTGGCAGCGTCACGGCCACCACATTCCCGCAGTCCGTGGGCCTCGGCGACACCTGGGACCCCGAACTCCTTCGCCAGGTCGGGGCCGTTGAAGGGTATGAAGCCCGGGTCTATTTCAAGAAGTACGATGGCGCTCGCGTCGGCCTCGCCATCCGGGCACCCAACGTGGACCTGGCCAAGGACCCCCGGTGGGGCCGGACGGAGGAGGCATTCGGAGAAGACCCATACTTCGTCGGGAAAATGTCGGTTGGTCTTATCAAGGGGCTTCAGGGCGACAACCCGAAGTACCTGCTCTCGGCGGCGACCATGAAGCACTTCCTGGCCAACAGCAATGAGGATGGCCGGACAAGTTCCTCGTCCGATTTCGACGAACGGAACCTTCGCGAATATTACCTGGTTCCGTTCCAGATGGGCATCCTGGAGGGGAATGCGCAATCGTTCATGGCATCGTACAACGCGGTCAACGGAATCCCCGACACGGTGTCCCCGTTCATCAGAGACATCGTGGAGAAGGAATGGAAGTTCGACGGAATGGTGTGCACGGATGCCGGCTCTCTTCCCAACCTCACGCGACAATTTCATTACTATCCGGATCCCACCGCCGCCGTGGTGGGCTGCGTCAAAGCGGGCATCACCGTGTTCCTCGATCAACACGCCGCGCCTTTAAGGGACGCCCTGGAAAAGAAGTTGCTCACCGAAGCCGATATTGAACCCAACATCCGGGGCAACATACGGATGCGTATGCGGCTGGGCGAGTTCGATCCGCCAGAGATGTCGCCCTACAACAACATTTCGGGGACCGAGGAACCCTGGTACGGCGAGAAGAACAAGGTGCTGGCCAGAAAGGTGACTCAGGAATCCATCGTCCTGCTCAAGAACAGCGATAACCTTCTGCCCCTGGACAAGAGTAAACTCCGCTCCATTGCGGTGATCGGCCCCTACGGGGACAACGTTCTTGTGGACTGGTACGCCGGAATGCCCCCATATACCGTGACCCCGCTCGAAGGAATCCGGAACAAGGTGGGGCCAGGTATCCGGGTCCGTTATGCGCCGGACGACAACAACCGCAACGCAGCCAATCTTGCCGCCGAATCCGACGTTGCCATCGTGTTCGTGGGCAACCATCCCACCTGCAATGCACCGTTCGGCCGGTGCACGTTGCCCAGCGAGGGCAAGGAAGCCGTGGACCGCAAGTCCATCGACCTGGACCCGGCGCAGCTCAACCTGATCCGCAGAGTGAAAGCGGCTAACGCGAAGACCATCGTAGTGCTGGTCTCCAGCTTCCCTTACGCCATCGGTTGGGTTCAGGAGAACGTTCCCGCGATTCTCCACATGGCCCACTCCAGCCAGGAGGAAGGCAACGCTTTGGCGGACGTCCTGTTTGGCGACTACAATCCGGCCGGCCGGCTGGTGGCCACGTGGGTCAAGTCGCTGAACGACTTGCCCCCCATGATGGACTATGATATTCGGAAAGGCCGCACGTATATGTATTTCAAGGGGCAGCCCTTGTATCCTTTCGGATTCGGCCTGAGTTACACCACGTTCGAGTATTCCAACCTGCGCACTTCGGCCGATTCGGTGAACGCCGCGGCCGAGGTGGTGGTCAGCGTGGACGTCAAGAACACGGGGAGCCGCGCCGGCGATGAAGTGGTGCAGATGTACGTCAAGCGCCTCGATTCCGCGGTGGAGCGGCCCATCAAGGAACTGCGCGGATTTCAGCGCATCCCGCTCCGGCCGAACGAGACGCGGACCGTCCGGCTCCCGCTGAAAGGGACCGATCTGACCTACTGGGACACGGGCAAGCAGAGCTTCGTGGTGGAGCCCGGCCGCCTCAGCATCATGTTGAGCGCGTCTTCCGCCGACGCGCGACTGGAGAAGACGATTGAGGTGAAGGAAAAATGAAATCGAGAATTCTGCTTGCGTCCCTGCCCGCATGCGCGGCGTTGATCGCGGTCCAGTGCTACGGGCAGACAGTCTCCGGCATCCCGCACTTGCAGAAACAGGGCGCCGCCACGCAGTTGATCGTGGATGGAAAGCCGTTTCTGGCGCTGGCGGGAGAACTGGGAAACAACACCGCTACCAGTCTCGAGAATATGCAGCCGATATGGTCCAGGCTGGTTTCGGGCAATCTCAACTGCGTGCTGGTGGCCGTCTCATGGGCGCAGATGGAACCGGCCGAGGGCAAGTACAAGTTTGCCCTGGTGGACGGTCTCATCCAGGAGGCCCGGCACAACAACCTGAAACTCGTCTTTCTATGGTTCGGCAGTTGGAAGAACGGTCTGTCGAGCTACGCTCCCTACTGGGTCAAAAAGGACTATAAGCGCTTCCCGCGGATTCAGATCAAAGGTGGGAAGAGCATGGAGTTGCTCAGCACGTTCGGCGATGCCACGCGGGACGCCGATGCGCGAGCGTACAGGGCCTTGATGCGGCACATCAAGGAAGTTGATAGTGGGCAGCATACTGTCGTGATGATGCAGGTGGAAAACGAAGTCGGTGTGCTGCGGGACTCGCGCGACAGATCCGCGCCCGCCAATAGAGCCTTTGCCGGACCTGTGCCGAAAGAGCTGATGGACTATCTTCAGCAGCACAAGGATACCCTGAGCCCGGAGTTGCGCGAGGTGTGGGCCGCGCACGGCTTCAAGGCCTCGGGATCATGGGAAGAGATATTCGGCCCGGGCAAGCCCGATGGCGTCGATATGCCCATCCAGACGAGAAGCCCGCCGATGAGTCCGGAAGAGCACCAGACAGGTTGGCGGAAGCTGCACTGGCCCGTGGACGAAATCTTCATGGCCTGGAACTACGCCCGATACGTGAATCAGGTGGTGGCGGAGGGCAAGGCGGAGTACAACATCCCGATGTTCGTGAACGCCTGGCTGCAACAGCCGAACCATGCTTGGCCCGGAACGTACCCGAGCGGCGGCCCGGTACCCCAGGTTCACGACGTGTGGAGAGCCGGAGCGCCCGCGGCCGATCTGCTCGCGCCGGATCTGTATTTGCAGTACTTCGACGAAGTCTGCGAAAGGTTCATGCGCAACGGAAACCCGCTGTTCATTCCTGAAACCAGCGCCAATGCCGCCAATGTACTGTCGGCCTTCGGCAAGTTCAACGCCATTGGATTCTCGCCGTTCTTCATCGAAAGATCGGCAGCTCCGGACACTGAGCTGGCCGCGGCGTATGGCGTGGTTTCACAATTGGCTCCGGTGATTGCAGCGCAGCAAGGAAAAGAGACAATCACCGCAGTTCGCATGAATCAGGGCGATGCTCCGCTGAACGTCAAGTTAGGGGACTACACGCTGAACCTTACCTATGTCGGCAGGGGCCGCGTTCCGATCGCGCCGGAGCCAACCACGGCGGGGCAGCAGCGTCCTCAGGGACCGCCGCAACCACCACCGCAGGGGCAGCCGGGGCAGCAGCAGGGCCAACCGCCGGCGCAAGCGACGGCGATCCTCATTGCGGCGGGGCCGGACGAGTTCTATTTCGGAGCGGTGGGCGGCGGAATACGAATCGCCTTTGCTCCGACCACGCAAGGGCCGCAGATTGTCGGGCTGGGCGACGTGCAGCAGGGCAAGTTCGTGGAAGGCGAATGGCGTGTTGTCCGGCAGTTGGGCGGGGATGATACCGGTCAAGGCGAGATTCTGACGGTGCGTCCCAACACGGTCCTGCGCGTGACCGTCTACCGCTACGAGTAGGCCAGGTCCAACTCCTTGTAGGCGGCTCTGCGGCGCGGTTTCTTGCCGACCCACAGCCTGACCCGTGCTATTGCGATGGCGGTTGATCGCCGTTGGGAGCGGCGTCTCTCGGTTCGAGGTGGTGCGCGCATCGATAGATGAGGCTTTTGAAAAAGGGAATCATGCATAGCAAGACTGACCTTCGCGCCGTTGGCCTGTTCGTCACCATCATTCTTCTTCGATTCCTGCCGGCAAACGCGGCAACACCAGTCCAGGTCGACACTAAGAACCTCGTCGTTACCGTCGACGGAACCGCCTGCCGCTAGTCGGCGGAAGTCAAAGGGACGCCGATGCGGCTGAACGATGTCCCCTTTCTCCCCGGTGACGACCCTTCAGGTCGGACGGTGGCCTCTTCCGTCGACAACCACGACGCCAATAACCTCGGATCGTTCGTCACAGTGACGCTGCGCGGGAAGAAGCCCGGACAGCTCGATTTCGAGTATCGACTCTCCGTCAGCAAAACCGGAAACGACATTCCTGTAAGCTGGGCCGATCCAACAACACCGGAAAGGCGGTGGACATCGGGGACATGGACTACTTTGTGTCGAGTGATGCGCGACTGGGTGGCGCCACCGACAAGTCAAGCGGGACGCCGATGCGAAAGCCGTCACGGTTTTCATGCGACACATTAGGGAAGGCGATTCAGCCGCTCGCACGACGATCATGGTTCATCTGGAGAACGAAGTCGGTATTATCGGTGACTCCCGCGACCGGTCCGCGCTGGCGAAGGCTTCGTTGGCGGCCGGAGAGCGGTCGCGCGCGTCGGCCTGCAGGTTGTTCTGGCTAAGGGTGGAGAGCGCCTCGATGGTCTTGCCGCCGCGGATCTGGGCGCGCGCTGTCGATGCGCTGATCGACGATGCGGAAATCGTACCTCCCTTCCTCGGGCTCGATCCAGTCCCACGAGACGCCGGTCAAGACGGAGCTCATGTGGACCTTGTTGGCCAGTAGCGGCCGGACCGCTTTCATGCGATCGGTGTCGGAGGACACGGTGTTGCTCAGTTCTCCGGCGAGCGCGAGGAAGGGCTTGCTTTCGACAATCAACTGCGTGGCCCTGGCCACGTTTTTCCAGATGCGGAACCGCGGAGTCCGCGGGTTTGGTCTGTGCGCGCGCCACCAGGGCCAGGGAGCACAGAAGGAGTGCGCAGACGGGGAACCTTACGTTGTTCAGCGGCTTATTTTACCGAGACGCCCCGTACGTCGGCGCGACGCGATTTGCCGGCGGGACCCTCCACTTCGAGGATGGCGGTGTATTCCCGTCCGGCTTTGTACTGGTGCACGGGATTCTGTTCGGTGGACGTGGAGCCGTCTCCGAAGTCCCATTTCCAGGATGTAATCTTGCCCTCGGATTCATCTTTGAAGGCCACCAGGCGGCGATCCATGTCCGCAACCTTGTACGACCATTTCGCCTGGATGGCTTTCCGGAACTGCGGTTCGAGCGGCATCAGCCGGAAGCCGACCAGGTCGCTGGCGTTGCCGTACATGGTCTGCTTGTGCGAGAGGTTCCAGAAGCCCACCCGGTTGCGCGCGTTGACATCGTCGTAATCGATCACCGACCACGACAGGCCGATCAGCTTGTTCTCGGTGAGCACCGATTCCAGCGCGCGCTGCGGCCCGTCGCACGGGGCATAGTCGAACGGCGTAATCCAGAATTCCAGGATCAGCTTGCCGCTCTCGCCCGGTTTGAGGTTGTAGTTGTAGGCGGCGTTGGCGTAGGGCAGCCGCTTGATGTACTGCGCGCAGCCCCACGCCATGGCCCAGTCCTTGTCGCCCGGCGGCGTGAAGATGTGGTAGTTCTGCGCGTGGACACCGTGGAAATTCCAGTGCGCTTCGGCCGGGCTGATGCGCGGATCGATCACGCTACGAGCCTGGCCGACGGCTTCGGGCGTCCAGACGTCGCGGTGATAGATGTCAATCAAGGGCCCGCCGGAGAGGTCGCCATCGACCACCACCTCGAAGATGTCGTTGTGCAGATCGGTGCGGGAGAAGTCCCAGTAGTTGTCGTAGGCTTCGTAGAGAAAGTACAGACGGTTAAGGCCTTTGACCCAGCCGACCTTGACCTTGACGTCCATGTTCTTGGGATCGTGGTTCATGCCGTGGCCCTGCTCGGTGTCCATGAGCTGGTCCATACCGATGGCGTAGCTGTCGGGCACGATGGCCCAATCGCTGGGGTCGCCGTCGATGCGCGGGATCTTGTCGGGCGGGAATTGGAAGATCTTGAAGGTGACGTCAGGACGTTCCAGACCGAACTGCGGAAGCACAAACAGCGCGGCCAGGAAGGCGCAAAGAAAACATCGTTTGAGCATGGGTATTACTCCTCGACCGGCGACAACAAAACAGCGGCGATCGGCTTCTTCATGTGGTTCCACCGAATACTCTATGGCATTCTCAGGTTAGGCTGTCAAGAGTCTGCTTTGCGCGTCCCTGTTTTGTGTGTACTCACCTGTTCCAAGGCGTTCCGTGCGGCCACCCCAGTGATCAACGTGGGGTTGAAAGACAGAGCCGGTCCGGCGCAGCGAGTTGAAATCCACGCCAAACCCGTAGACATCTTTATCGAGCCCGAGCGGAAAGCGCAGCGCAGTCCGCCGGGCATTCACGCGCGCCTCGATCTCAGCCTTGGCCAACGGAAAAGCTACCGTGGGCATGGCCGCGAGCGCTGCTTTCCTGGGTTGCTGCCCGGCGACACTGAGAAGTGTGAGGTCTTCCGGCGAGCCGATCAACGTTTTCCAGACTCCGGCGGCCACCGCCTCCCTTTGTGGCGTTTGCACGGCCTCTTCCGCCTTCGTCGAAACCGAGACTAGCGACATGCCAAGACACAAGACTGTGTAAGCTTTCATAGGTTGCAGTGGCGATCAACGGACCAGGGTCGCGGCCATCAACCCTATAACGACTTCGTTGGCGATGGCTCGCACCGTGAGCGATTTCAACTCCTTGCCGGATTCGAGCGGAAGATCGAGCACGGTCGCCGCGCCGCCTGGAACGCTACCTCCACGACCTTTGAATTCGGCGATATCGAGCACGCGGATTTCGCCGGTCTTCAGGTTGACGCGCATAGGAATGGGTTCCGGACGCCGGAACTGGAAATCGTCGATGAAGTAGTCTTGGTCGATGGGCCACCAGTTCGTGGGGTTCTCCAAAACGAGCCGCTCTCCCGAGCCATCGGCATAGGTCACGACCACCTCGCCATTCTCGAAACGCCTCTGCATGTGATTAGTCGAGCCAGCCATGAGGAAGACAATCCCTCGAGACTTTCCGGACAATGGCACAGTGACTTCTCTCGGGTAGTTGTCCCACTGCGAAACAAACACCACGTTTCTGGCTTCGCTTTCACCCGGCGTCGCGAGGGGGACGCCATTGGGGAGCGTGATGCGGTTGTGGCCGGCGCGGGCGGCGGCGCGGAGACCGGTGTCGTCGATGCCGGCGGTCGCGTTGACGTGCCCGGCCCAGGCGCCGATGCCTTGTTTCGGGATGGCGAGTGAGACGAAGGGGGAACGGGGCGAGCGGTACTCGTTCTTGAATATCTGCGTGACGCGGTCGTTGAAGTGCGGAGTGAGTTCAACGGCTGCGGTGGTCCCGGTGATCTTCATATTCCAGTCGCGTGGCGGGGTTCTTGGCGTACTCGCTGGCGCGAGACGAACGCGCGCTGGCGTTGGTTGCGCGGCGCTTTTCCATTGGATGACCACTTGGTATTTCTGCGCGGCGGGACTTTGAATCTCGAAGCGGGAAGAGGGTTCGGAGTTCGGGATCGGCCGGGCGCCGACAGCGCGGCCATCGATGGTCACGATGCGCAGATCGCCGCGAGTGGGGAGTTGCAGACGCAGCGGCAGCGGCTTCGGGAGACGTTGCTCGATGACATAAGTATCGGTGGCGCCGTTGCGTTTGAAGGCTATGCTTGCATCTGGGTGGCGGAGCGAAGCGTGGTCCCACTCCGCGGGGAGGCCGGGCGCAATGAGGAGTTCGCCGGCGAGGGCGTCGGGCCGGAGGCCGAAAAGCCCCTCCACGATGGCGCGCGAGGTGACGCCACCTCCGTCGGCAAAGTCGCGCTGGGCTTCCCGGCGGTAGACGTCGAGATAGTTCAGCGTGCCGACGTTGCCGGGACAGATGCCCATGAACATGCTGGCGAGGAGCGCGCTTTTGGCGATGCGGAAAGCTTCGCCGGCGCGGCCGGCCTGCCAGAAGCCGAGGGCGGTGTGAATGTTTTCGCCCATGACGACGTTGTTGATGGACCAACTGTAGGGCATCCAGTCGGTGGTCGAGAGGACGTGGTAGGTGTCATCGGTGGGAACGCCGCGACCGCGCACGGGAAAGTGCGGCATGCAGGTGTCGACGTACTCTGTCATCTTGTAGGCCTCGGCCGGGGTCACGAGGTCGGCGTCCATCGTGTGATAAAAGCTCCACAGGGCGGCGCTGGGATGGAGACGTTGGAGCCCAAGGTAGTCCCTGAATTCGGCGAACATGCCGCGGTCGGGCATCCAGAGGAACTCGCGCATCGCGCGGGCGACGAGAGCGGCTTCCTTTTCGTACGGAGCGGCATCCTTGCCGAGCAGGCGGGCGAGGCGGGCGGCTTGGGTGTTGTGGTAGTAGTTGTAGGCGCTGGAGTGGGTGGCGCCGCCGCCATGATACTGGAGGTCGTCGCTGGCCCAGATGACGGCGTAAGCTTCGTAGAGAGGAAGTTTCCCGGGGCCGTATTCGCGCCGGAACAGACGGCGTTCCCAAGTCAGGTGGCGTTCGATGACGGGCCACATTTTGCGCGCAAAATCGAGGTCGCCGGTCCAGTGAAAATGGCGAAACAGCGCGTCGATGTACACGGTGTTCATGTCGTAGTGGCTGTTGGAAATGTCGCCGTTGCTGTGGAGGGCGGCCTCGCTGCGGGCAAGGTTGGAGTTCTCGTCGGGCGGCGGGAGTTTCTCGGGAATGGGGTCGGTGTTTTGGCGCGTGGCCCAGTAAGCGAAGTGGCGCCGGGCGCGGTCGTGCCAGCCGAGCGCGTCGGGCGCATAGGGACCGCGCCAGCCAAGCAGCTTTGAGCGCCAAGCGACAGCGCCGTGCATGACCACGCCTTGGGATTCGTCCCAGACGGCATCGACGCCGACATTGAGCGCGGCGACGGCGGCGTTAATAAAGGGGTCGGGGGTCTCGACGACAATTTGGGCGCGAAGGGCGCGGAAGTGCTCCTCGGCTTCGGCGAAGATCCGCGGGAGGTCGCCGGAGCGGTAGGCGGGAGCGAGCGGAATGAGGGCAGCTTTGCGATCGAGGCCGGGGCGGTCGGCGGTGACGTTGCGGTAAGTTGCGAGTTCTTCGGCGTTGGCGGGCGCGGCGGGATCGGGGATGCGCTGGAGCGCGAAGTAAAGCGGCGTGGGCTTGGCGGAAGGAGGCATCGCGATGCGCGCGGTCATGACGGCGAGGGACGGCTTTGGGGCGGCCGAGGCAAGGAGGGCGCCGAGGGAGGTCCATTGCGTGGCGTCGGCGAGGGCGAGGGTCGCGCCGGGCGGCATGAGGCCGGCGATGGTTGCTGGTTTGGTTTGCAGGGTAAACGAGAAGGCGCCGGAGGGAGTGCCAAGGGCGAATTCGTTGTCCTGGCATGACGCGGGTTTGAGTTGGAAATACTGCCCGATAGGAACGGCTTCGGTGCCGATGTCGCCGTCGCGGGCGCCGCGTCTTCCGTCGAGTCCGCCGTAGGCCGCGATGAGCTCGACCGGCGCGGTGAGGCCGTGGGCCTCGATGCGGACGATCAGGCCGTCGGTTTGGTGAAGGGCGATCGCATGCAGGTGAAGCACCGCACCGGCGCCGAGCAGCGGGTCGCGGATTTCGTAGAGCATCGTGCCGGGGCGATAGCGCGCGGTGATGCGGGCGGTTTCGTGCAGCCATTTCGCGCCGCGAGGGGTTTTGATGCCAAAGCGGAGGTTGCCACCGTGCCCGGGCAGGTAGAGGGAGAACTCGGGTTGGTCGCCCGCATCGACGCGGAAGGCGGTGTTGCCGCCATAGAGCGGGCGGTTGAAAAATTCGCCGCCGTTTTCGATGACAAAGTCCCGGCCATCGGGGGTGTAGCGGAGGGGACGATCGGCGTTTTCAACCAGGTTGGGTTGCGCTTTGGAAACGGCGGTCAGGGGATTTTGCCCAGAAGCACGGCTGAGGACGATGAGCGACAAGAGCAAGAACAGGAAGCTGGACGGAGCTTTCATTGAATGGAATGAGGAGAATGAGCGCCGCGTATCCGGGTGGCGAGGGTAGTCCATGTAGACAGTCTATACTCGACACCGCGGCCATCGTGACGTGAGTCTGCCCTGCGATGCCCGCATCCCGACCCACCGTCCAATCCCTGGCCATTGCGCTGGGGCTTTCGCGTTCGACGGTGTCAAATGCGTTGCGCGAACTGCCGGGCGTCACCCCGGAGACGCGTCAGCGGGTGCGGGACGCCGCAAAAGCCAGCGGTTATCGCACCCATCCTTTTGCGACACGGGTAATGTCCCAACTCAGGCGCGGATCGAAGGCCAAACATGTCGGCACGCATGGTGTCAAGAGGAAAGGGGTTTTCGTCAGCACGGCCGGGAGCGGTCAAGGGCGCGCGTTTTCTGCGCGGCGGCAGCGAACCCGTGATGGCGCGGACCGTTCTGAGAGTGCGGCAGCAGAGGGGGGTAACAGAGCGCACGCGCAGTACGGGCGCGGCGCTTCGGTGACCGCCGCCCGCCTCTGTTCTTACGCGCTCGGTTTGTCTCTCCTTTCTGGCTGCTCCACCGCTGCGGTGTTCCGCCGGTGCGCCGGATGCGCCGTAATCCGTTCATCATCCGTGCTCCAGCGCCGGCATGCGCTCCGGCCAAAGGATGGTGAAATCGTTCAACGCCGCACTCAGTCATGCACCGGCATCGTCCATTTCTTCTCGACCCGGCACAGCGCCAGAAACAACAGCTTCAACGCGGCGTCATCGTTCGGGAATGCCGGCTTCGGAATGAGGCCCACAGGGACGCGAGCAACGCAGAGAATGCGAGTGCGGGAGAGAATCTTCGGAAGAAGGACAACTCCCAATCTATCAATCAGATTCGGATTTGCGGGAACCATAGTTCGAGCGGTGAGAAGAAGCCCTCGCGGCATACTGTCCCCGAGGAAGAAAGCGGCGCCGCTAATCTCACGCTGCCTGTCGTTGGTAACGATGGTGCAGTCCGCCGACTTGCGGAACCGCCACGACTTGCCCGATCTCCGGCGGCTGCACTGGTCGCGGTTCTGGCGAATCCTTCGCCAGGGAGAGATGAGTTCTTGACGTGTGATAGTAGTCCGAGTACAAGTTGAGGATTCGGCGAAGCGAGGCGCCGTTGACGATGATCACGTGATCCAGACACTCGCGTCGCATCGAGCCGATGAACCGCTCGACGTAGGCCCATTCCTGGCGCGATTGAGGTGCTGCGAGCACTTCCCGGATGCCCATGTCCTTGACCTGCTTGGTGAAGCCGTCGCCGGAGATTCGATCCCGGTCACGCAGCAGATAGCGTGGGGCAGTGTCCCACGGGAAGGCGTTTCGGAGTTGTTGGGCGGTCCATTCGGCGGTGGGATGGGCTGTGACACCAAAATGCAGGATTCGTCGCCGATCGTGGGCGAGCACCAGGAACACGTACAGGACTTGGAACCGGATGGCCGGCACGGTGAAGAAATCGACGGGTGCCGGGCGCTTGAGGTGATTCTCAAGGAACGTGCGCCAAGTCTGCGACGGTGGCCTCCGGTGGCGAACCATGTACTTGCCGACGCTGGTCTCACCGGCGTCGATACCGAGCTTGAGTAACTCGCCGTGGATCCGGGGCGCGCCCCAGAGCGGATTCTCCCGGCTCGTCTGGCGGATCAGATCCCGTACGTCTTTCGAAACCGCTGGCCGCCCGGGCTGGCCACGTCGGACCTTCCTCGTCCAGAATCAGCCGGACGCCTTTTCGGTGCCAGGCGATAACGGTCTCCGGCCAGACGATGACGAGGGCAGAACGCCAGTCGCTCCAGACCTCGGACAGCCATGCCCAGAAGAGTCGATCAGCGGCGGTCAGTTTCGGCTGTTTCACCGAGCGTTGCAGAACGCCAAGTTGGTGACGGAGCCCCAGTCGTAGGACTGTCCGATGAGCACCTCGGCCTTCCCCAACCGGCCCATCTCCTGGCGCCGCGCCCTCAAGTAGCGCCGCACCGTCGACTCGCCCCTCTCGCACTCCGGCCGCTCTCGCCGGATCCGTTGCCAGATTCGGTGCGCGATGTGGCGTTGCTTCCGCGACGCTTTCCGGTCCGCTTCCAGAATCCCGTCGATGAACTCCTTCGCGGGCCCGAGCTGCGGGCTGTCCCGCTCGGCCGCCTTCCGCTCCGGCGGTATCCCGCTCGCGACCGCCTGGCGTACCATCCGCCGGTGCACGCCGAACTTCCGCGCCACCCCCGGTGATGGTTCCCACGCCGTGCTAGTACTCTCGTCTGATCTGTTCGAACAACTCCACTTTGGTTTGCTTCCTTGTCAAGGACCGTCTCCGTTGCAGTCAAGAATGCCCGAAACAGAATACCGGGCTCCGGTTCTGGAGGTGGGCGAGATCAGATTAGCGAAATCACCGCAGCCTCCGCAGTATCATGTCGTGCGCGGAGGCCATCACGAGAAAGCTCGGAGTGTTTCTTGTCTTCCTACTGTCAGGCGGGGAATCCCACCAACGGATCGCTTCCTGCAGGGCCCACAGGGAAATGTGGAGAGAGATCGAATTCTCTCCTATCCATCACACGAAATCCTGGAGTATCTTGCTCCTAAGTAAATGAAAATAAAAGACATGGCGGAGAGAGAGGGATTCGAACCCCTCAATCTTCGCAAGTGTCTGAGGCTACAGCATCTCAGCTGCAATCCACTGAGGTATCAAGGCTTAATGCTGGTCGCCAATTTCTCTGGATTCTCCAAAGTCCGTGTCGTACGGTTCCTGAAATAGACACCAAACAGACACCAAATCCTGGAGAGAGCCCAAGAGTTCTCATCCCGTCCGTCGCATCAGGTTGCGGCCGTGAGTTAGTCGCTCACGTCGGGAATGGCGGATGCCGGCCTGCTCGGGCGTCTGAACACCGGCCCGGGTTGCCGTCGGATGGTCAATCACGGTGTTGGCGAGCGGCAGTCAGTCCGGGCAGCGCAGGGATGATGCCGGCGTCACTCTCGTCCAGTCGAAAGCTGGGGTCCGAACAGAAGATGAAGTGCGTCCGCTAGGACTGTTGCACGGAGACGGCGGCAAGCTGCCGTTGGAAGGCGCGCAGCGCCTTGAGGGATGTATCCCAGCGATCCTGTCCAGTTGGTCAGCAGATGCGGCCCACTACCTCTGGTAGATCCGCTGTTCTTTTGCTGCGCCTAGCAGCGGGACCCCCGAGCTTGACGTGTCAAGAGCGGTGAAAACCCTCAACAGGCCCGAGAAGTCGAGCGCCGACCGCCACCTTGTGCCGGCTGCGCTTCTTGAGATCACCGTGCGGCCGGGTCATTGACGGCAACGGAATACAGCGGGCGGGGGAGAGTGTCGTTGTGGCAAACTGAGTGTGTATCGTTATGGCTATGCGGCAAGCAGGCTGGAGCAAGCCACCGACGACTGACGATCCGGTGCTGGCCGAGATGGTCCGCCGGTTGGTGGAGGTGTATCGCCCGGAGCGCATCTTGCTGTTCGGTTCCGTCGCGCGAGGTGAGGCGGGGCCCGACAGCGACTACGATCTCATGGTTGTGGTGCCTGACGATACGCCGCCGGAGCAGCAGAGAAGCAGGGTGGGATACCGCGCTGTTCGACATCTCGGCGCCGCGCGGGACATTTTTGTGTCCACGGCCAGCAACTTCCGGCGACAGCTTCACCTCAAAGCGTCTTTTCCCTCCACGGTGCTTCGCGATGGCATAGTTCTGTATGGCGCATGATCCCGTGCTGGTTGAGAACACCACGGCCTGGCTGCGGAAGGCAGGGCAGGATCTCCGCCGGGTCGAGCGATGTCTTGGGGATGAACCTCCGGACGTCGAGGACGCACTCTTTCACTGCCAGCAGGCGGCCGAAAAAGCGTTGAAGGCATTTCTTACCTGGCACGATCAGCCCTTCAGGAAGACGCACGATCTCGCCGCCCTGGGAAGCCAGTGCAAGGGGATCGACAACTCGCTGGATCTATTGATCGACCGATTGGATGATTTGAGCCAATATGCCTGGGCCTACCGATATCCGACGAATCTCGCGGAACCTCCGGCGCCCGAAGTGGACGAGGCGAGTGCGTTGGCCCATATGATCCTGGCCGAGGTGGTAAAGCGGCTTCCGTCTGAGGTCCGAGACCAGGCGGAGACGTAGTTCATTCTTCGCCCGACGCGCAACCGCTGGACCAGGGACGAGCGGGACACGCGCGGCCCACTGGCCGTGGCGCTGGAATCTCCAAGCTATCGACATGACAGCAGCGCAACCGGCCGCAGAAGAATACCAGGTCTACATTGCGCCATTGGCCCTCAGTAAGCAAGGAGGGTAGCTCTGCCCCACACGCCGTTCCGGCGCACCGCCATGGAAGCGCAGGGAGTTGCGAGACAGCGCCGCCAAGCTGGCGGACAACCGGCGCGAACTCCGAAACTCCCGCGCTAACCGATTCGCCAGGCCGGATTGTGTGCTGGCCGACGGCGTCCTGAATCGCGACTTACTGCTTCTTCTCTCGATCCCCCCGGTCGCTTTCGGTAGTGACCGCCTTCTTGACGCCTTGCCCAACCTTCTCGCCCGCGCGGCCCATTCCCTTCCCAAACTCCT
>Ga0187870_1000807_pt1 | contig 32086 bp, 33 predicted proteins | sample June2016WEW_13_1_3_FD_132974 | JGI IMG/M metagenome (GOLD analysis project Ga0187870, IMG submission 132974) | Peatland microbial communities from SPRUCE experiment site at the Marcell Experimental Forest, Minnesota, USA - June2016WEW_13_150 | ecosystem: Environmental > Terrestrial > Soil >... | reverse complement strand
TCACCGTGGGGCCGGGCAGTTGCGGAGCGTGGCCCTGCCGATGCCGGCAGGTGCCGGGATAGATGGGATCGTCGTCCAGCAGGTCCAGTTTCCCCAGGGATACCGAACCCTGCATTGCCGCCGAGACTCTTTCATGGGGCGCGCCAAGCGCGGTTTCAAGGTCCTTGCGCGAGCAGCGGCAGGGGAAAAGGTAGCCGCGCCGCAACAGCTTGCGCCATGCGGCCAGGTAGATGGCCCGGCGCTTGCTCTGCACATAAGGCACAAACGGCCCGCCCTTGTCCGGGCCCTCATGCCAGCGAATCCCCAGCCAGCGCAGGTCTTCAATTGCGGCCTCCGCATACGCCTGGCGGCTGCGCTCGGGGTCCAGGTCCTCCATGCGCATCACCAGCGCGCCGCCCGCCTCGCGCGCCCTTTGCGTGGCCGTCCAGAAAGTACGCGTGTGCCCCACGTGCAGATAACCCGTAGGCGAGGGCGCAAGCCGCCCGCGATAACTCGAGGTCGGCGTTGTAGACAAACTGGCCATGCTACCCATAAGTCTAGGCAGACGCAGCCGCGCCGCATAGTTACAGCTTGATTCCGGTATCGAGTTTGGTTCCTTGCTTAGAAGAGTTCCGGGATGGTATGAAACGCAATCCGCGTGGGCGCGGCCTTGAAGGCGGTCAGCATGGTGGCCGGAGCCAGCGTGCCCAGGCCGTACTTATTATTCAGCTCATCCATGGTTGCCAGCAACCGCACCCTGCTTTGCTCGTCCTCCGATCCGTCGAAGAGGTTGAGCGAGTGCAGGCGGTCGGGCACCAGCCCGTTCAGATGCACGCCGATAAAGTAGGGGTGCTCGTACTCCGCCCCCGCTGGCTGGCTGGCCCACAAATGGCTCAGCGCGGCAATCAGCGTCTGATTGTCCTGGCACTCGCTCAGCCTCAGCTCGCTCTTCCATCCCCGCGTGGGCACGCCGAAGCGGCTGATCGGGGTCCCCGGCGGCTCGGGGTCCCCAGCGAGCGATTTTTGCTCGCTGGGGTGAGGGGACAGGTCTTCGCCGCCGGGGTGACTCACCGGCGAGTTCTCGCCGCGCGGAACCGCAAAGCCGATGGCGAGGCCGATGCTGCTGGCCCACAATCCTCCCGCGCGCAGCCGCATGGCGGCCTTGTGCAGCAGCTTGTGCGCCACCGCCCAGGCCTTCTCCGAAGTACGCATCTCCGGCGCCAGCACATGCTGGTGGCTCATCGACTTCAGATGCTCGGTCTCGTCCATATCGAAGTCTTCGCCCTGGAGCCAGTGCCACAGCCGCTCGCCCAGCACCGAACCCCAAACCTGGCCGGCCCTGTAGCAGTCGAGCGACAGCAGCTCATCCATGGTGTGGATGCCCTTCTCGTTCAGCCGCTTCTCCATGCGCGAGCCGATGCCGGGCAGGTCGCGCAGCGCAAGCCGGCGCAGCGCCTCGGGCAAAATGTCCAGGGGCAACGCCACTAGGCCGTCGGGCTTTTCCATGTCGCTGGCCACCTTGGCCAGATAGCGATTGGTAGCCAGCCCCACCGAGCTGCGCAGCATCGGGCCCACGCTCTCCCGGATGCGCTTCTTCACCTTGCGGCCCAACTCCATCGCCTTGAGCAGCGGCCGTTCGCGGCCCATCAGCCGGCAGGCCATCTCGTCGATCGAGAGCACTGCCGTCACCGGCAGGCAGCTTTCCACGGCTTCGATAATGCGGTGATGGTACTCCACGTAGAGCTCGTGCCGCGCCTCCACCAGCACCAGACCGGGACACATCCGCTTGGCCTCGGCGACCACGGTTCCGGTCTTCACGCCGTAGGCCTTGGCCTCGTAACTGGCGGCAATGCAAACGGTGGTATCGGCCATCATGGGCACAATCCCCACCGGCCGCCCGCGCAGCTCGGGCCGCGCCTCCTGTTCCACTGAGGCAAAGTAGGAGTTCAAATCGACGAACAGCCAGTTCAGCGCCGTTCCCTGAGCCCCATCCTGCCCTGCCCCCGGCGCAGACCCGCTCCCCGGCTCTTTGCAGGCCGGCGCGGCCTCCGGCTCCAGCGCCTGAAGATCTTCCGGCCGCTCGTTCATCGTGGCGTCCGGCACCGGATTGGGACGGGTTGCCATACTAAATACCATTTTCGCCTTTTATTCTCTTTAAAGCAAGCGAAAAATTGGTCAAAATAAACCCGTAGCGCGGAATTTCGTAAAAAACCGAAGTTCGGGAAACTTTGCCCGGATGGTCACTTTTGGGCAGAGTTTCCAATGCCTTTGGAATACGGTCGCTGAGTATGCAGAGTCTGGTTCAATGGTTCACGACCTTTGAAAACGCCCTCGCCCTCCTGGTGACGCTGGGCGTGGCTTTCTTCCTCTTTTGTTGCCTGGAGTGCAATGACTGCCCCAGCCGCGACAAGGACGACCTCTTCCGCCACCACGCAGTGTAGCTTCGGCGTGTTCCTCTGCAATCCGGGTAGTCCAGATCAGACAAGTAGAAAAGTGGATTGGGGTGATCTCGCATCCGCGAACGCGCATGATCTTGACAAATTTTCCGGCGGGAGTATGATAAGAACAAGTCTTACTGAGTAAGACTCATCCAACCATGAGAACCACAGAAACCATGACCGTTTCCCTGCCCCCCGCACTGGTCTATCAGTTCGAGGAGGTGCGGAAAATAGAATCTCGCACCCGCTCCGAACTTGTCCGCGAGGCGTTGCGAGCATATTTCGAGAGCCGTTATCCCGCAGACTCGCCGACCAGGGAGGAACTTTCCGCGCTGCGTCGCGGCCGGGCCGCCTTTCGTCGCGGCGATGCAGTTTCATTAAAGGCATTCCTCCATGACGTGGAACCTCATCATCACCGGTCCGGCGCAAAAGGACTTCAAAAAGCTCCCGCAAAGAGATCAGGGGCGCGTTAAAGCGGTCCTCATCGCGATGCAGGACGATCCCTTTCAGGGTGACCTCAAGCGCCTCAAGGGAAAGTCGACTGCATGGCGGCGTCGAGTGGGGAACTACCGGATCATCTATGACCTTTATTTCGAGGAGCGTCTGATCGTTATCTCCGCGATCATGCGGCGGACTTCAACGACTTACGAGTGATACAAAAACGGGGCAGGTGCCCCCCGCCTAGAATAGACCAAAGATTGAAATAATCCTTACGGTTGGGAATGTGAAGAGTGGAAATCCGCCTTGTGTAAGACTTCGACGCGCTGAATGCAGTCCTCATAGTAGTGAATCTTAACGTACAATCCTTCTCGAATGGGACCGTTGCGGAAAGGCGCATTATTAAAACATGGCGTATGAGAACCCGCATAATACGAGAACGATACCCCGTTCACAGAGAAGGACTCTCTTGTGGAACCTATAGCTGGAGCCGGACGGAAATCTTGGACAACCCCCTCCACGACCAGACTCTTACCGGACACATATTCATTCCGCAGTTTGGCATATTCGTTCCAAGTGACCAATAGCGATGGAAGAAGACAGAATGAACCTGCCGTAGTCATGAAAATTCCCGCAATAAAGAAATGCTTTTTATTCTTGAAGAACTTAATGAGGATTAGTCCGATGATAAGAATAACGTATAGATAAATTGGAGGCCATGGTAAAGACCCAAGACCTAGCTCAAATATCGTCTGGTAATTATCCGTTGTCATAGAATACTCTCATTCCGCCGGAACAAACTATCTCAAAAACATGAGCCGGCTGGTGGCCAAGATCTGACAAGTAGAAAAAGTGGGTGCCCCATGTCTCGATTCTGAGACGTAGGATACCATGAACCTCAATAATTCGCCGGCTTCAAATATTCCTCAAACTCCGCCAGGATGCGATTGAACAGATGCGTCCGCACATCCGGTCCGGCGATCGAGTGCATCTTACGCGGATAAATCTGCAGATCGTAGGGAATGCCGGCCTCAATCAACTGCTGCACAAACTGAACGACGTTCTCCATGTGCACGTTATCGTCGCCCGTCCCCTGCGCCAACAGCAGCCGCCCTTTCAGATTAGCCGCCGAGTTAACCACGGAGAAATCGCGGTAACCAGAAGCAAACTCCGTGGGCTCGCTTAGATACCGCTCGGTATAGACCGAGTCGTAGTTATGCCAGTCGGTCACCGGCGCCACGGCGACTCCGGCGCGGAAGCGGTCCGAATGAGTGAGCGCATAAAGCGTGAAGGAGCCGCCCCAGCTCCATCCCCACCAGCCCAGGCGTTTCCTGTCCAGTTGCGGAGAATGCGCCAACGCCCAATCCACCACGGTCAACTGGTCCTCTAACTGAATGGGACCGAAGTTATGATAAGCCGCTTGCGCAAAGGCGCGCCCACGTCCGCCCATGCCGCGATTGTCCGTGTGCAGCACGGCAAAGCCATGCTGGGCCAGCAGCTCGTCGAAGAGCAGGGCATCGCTCCAGCGATTGACTACCGTCTGCACGCCGGGTCCGCCGTAGGGGTTCACGATCAGCGGGACTGAATTTGGAATGATGGCGGCCGGGCTTGCGGCGCCCTCAGGCAGCAGCAGCGTGGCATAGAGCGTGCTGCCGTCGTGGGCCTTCACCTCAAGCTGCTCGGGAGCCCGCAGGTGGTAGGGCTTGAGCGCGCTCGTCTGCCAGAAGACAGTGCACTTGCCCGCTGTCTGGCAGAGGCGCAGCACCGGCGGATCGAGGCGGGTGGAGTACTTATCCACAAACCCGCCGCCCGTAGGAGCAAAGTTACCGGTATGGAATCCTGCGCCCGAGCTAAGTTGCCTGCGCTCGCCGTCAAAGCTAACCTGCCATAACCGCTGTTCCAGTAAGTTATTCTCGTTCGATTCGTAGCGGATAACCTTCCCCGCCGTATCGACACCGAGCACGTCGCCCACATCAAACTCGCCTTTGGTCAGTTGCCGCACCAGCGTAGCCGTCGTGGTGGCTGGCTTTGCCTGGTCATAACTGTAGAGATAGAGATGATTATGGCCGTCGCTCCAGTTCGTCAGCACGATCGTTCCATCCTCCACAGAAACGTCGTACTTTTCGTCGAAGAACGTATCGTCGGCAAGTTGGAGCACCGGATGCGCCTGGCCGCTGGCGGCGTCGGCAAAGTAGAGATCCCGGTGCTTCTGATCGCGGCTCAGCGTCTCAATCCACACTGTCTTCGCATCCACCCACCCGAAGCGCGGAATGGTTTCCTGGCCCGCATGGATGGGAAGCTGCACCCACACCGTCCCGCCGCCCGCGGCGCTGACCACGCCCACGCGGACCTTTGGGTTGGCGTCGCCGGGCTGCGGATAGCGCTGCAACTCCACCGTCGCGTGCGTGGGAATCCAATCGGCGATCGGATACTCCGGCACCGCCGCCTCATCCATCTCGAGATAGGCCAGGCGATTCGAGTCCGGCGACCAGAAATAGTTACTGCGAACGTCCAGCTCTTCCTCGTAGACCCAGTCCACCTCGCCGTTGAGGGTGGCCGGGTTGGGAGCGGCAGCCGCCACCGTCGCCGGCATGCCGGGATCGCGCAGCCGCACAACGGAAAGCCCGTGGTCGCGCACAAAGGAGATGAACTCGCCGTTGGGCGAAAACTTGGGGTCGTCGCCGGAGGCCTTTCCGCTCACGCCGATCTCCACTCCCTTGCCATTCGCCAGATCGTAGAGCCATATCCTGCCGCTCGGGTCGAAGAGCAGATGCGCCGAGTCCGGAGCCCACAGGTAGCTGGCCATCTTGTAGCGGTCGCGATGGTCGCGGCCGGTCTCCGAATTGCTGGCGACGGAGAGCGAGGCCAGCTTGGCGCGGCTCACCAGAACATGCGGCTTGCCCGTGCCGGGGTCCAGGTCCACCAGCTCGCCGTCGTCAAGATAAGTCAGGTGCTTGCCGTCCGGCGACCAGTTCACTTCATCCGGCGGACTCCCGATCAGCGGCCCATGCGCGTAGATCGCCTCCACGGTCAGTGGCTTTTGAGCAGACTGGGCGTGAAGTGGAAGGGTTGCGAGGGAAAGAGCAACAACGGCCGGGAACAAAAGGGCGGCTGTACGCGTCAAGAGGCATTCCTCCGGGAACGGAACACGGCCCCGCTTTCCTGCATAGGCAAACTGCGTGCCGGGCTTCCAGTGAGCAGTGTAAATCACCCGCTTTACGGTCTTGCATCTGCCGGCCGGAGCGAGTATGGTGCGGGCATGAACTGGGCAACTCCCAAAGAACGCAGCAATCTAGGCCAGGCGCGGCGCAAGCAGGTGGGCCGCCAGGAACACAGCGCATTCAACCCTAAGGCGCGCAAGACCCCTCCCCTTGCGCTGCTGCAGCGGTCGATGCGCGGCCGCGTTCCCGCGCTCATCAAACTCAAATACGAACTCATGGCCGCGTCGCCCTTCGGCTACTTTCGCGGCGCCGTGCCGGTGATGGCCGCGGACCTGGCCGTGCTGCCCTCCACCGGCATCGCAGCCCAACTCTGCGGCGACGCGCATGTACGCAACCTGGGCGCCTATGCCGCGCCCGACGGACGCCTGGTCTTCGACATCAACGACTTCGACGAAACCATCCGCGGCCCCTTCGAGTGGGATCTCAAGCGCATGGCCGCCTCTGTCACTCTCGCCGGGCGCGCCTCCGGCCACAAGGAATCCTCCTCTCGCCAGGCCGTGGAATCATGCATCGAGCGCTACTGCGCCCAGATGCGCGCCTTCTCTCGCATGCCCTGCATTGAAGTTGGCCGCTACCAGGTGCATCGCATCGGCCAGGCCGCCCCGGTCCACAACGCTCTGCTCAAGGCCGAGCGGTCCACGCCGCAGCACACGCTGGAGCAGCTAACCGAGCCCGCCTCCGCCAAACCCGGCGCGCCCCGCCGCTTCAAGCAAGTCCCACCCCTGCTCACCCGCGTCACTGGCGCCCAGGCCGCGTCCGTCCTGGCCTCGCTATCCATCTACCGGGAGATGCTGGAACCGCAGCGGCAGCACCTTCTCTCCTTCTACCGCCCCGTAGCCGTAGCCTTCAAAGTGGTAGGCACCGGCTCCGTCGGCCTGCGCGACTATTGCGTCTACTTCGAGGGCAACGGTCCGGCGGACCCGCTTTTCCTGCAAGTCAAGGAGGAGCCGGCCTCAGCCTACGCTCCCTATCTCCCCGACGCCCACCCCGCGCACCACAACGGCCAGCGCACCGCCGAGGGCCAGCGCGCCATGCAGTTGCAGTCCGATCCGTTTCTCGGCTGGACCCACATTCGCGGCCGCCAGTTTCTGGTCCGCCAGCTCAACGACCACAAAGGCTCCATCGACCTGACGGACCTGGCCGGCGACGGCCTTGAGGCTTACGCCGAAGTCTGCGGCGAGCTGCTGGCCCGCGGCCACGCCCGCTCCGGCGACCCTCTCGCCATCGCCGGCTACCTCGGCTCCGGAGACGGCTTTGCCCAGGCCCTGGCCAAATTCGGCTCCCTCTACGCCGACCAGACCGAGAAGGACTGGGAGCAACTCCGCCGTTCCCGCAAAGCCGGAACGAAGTCTGGAGCCAAGGCCAAGTCGTAGGAGCCGGGTGCCCCATCTGGGTGCCGGGGAACCGGGGAACCCTCTGGGTCGGGGTCGGGCACGATTTATTTTTGTCGCAAGGGTGGGATACCACAAAACCAAGTACCTCATCCTTCCTGTCATTCTGAGCGGAGTCGAAAAACCTGCGTTTCGTCACTTTGTCGCAAGGTTGGGATACCATAAAACCCAACAGCCCTGTTCATCAGGAGACCCCCATGAACCGCCGCACCTTCACGCAAGTCCTAACCGCAGCCGCCCTCAGCGCCGCTGCGCCTACGCTCCCGGCAACCGCCCAGAACAGTGCAACCACCCCCAAAGCCCCGCCGTTCCCGCTCTCGGTAATGCTCTGGACTGTCTTCAACGATCTGCCATTTGAGCAGAGGCTGGCCAAAGTGGCCGAGGCGGGCTACAACCAAATCGAGCTGGTAAGCGAATACCGCGACTGGACCGACGCCGACTTTGCCAGCGCCAACGCAGCCCGCAAGCGCCTCGGCATCCGTTTCGACGCCACCGCCGGCCTGATTCAAGCCCTCGCCAACCCCTCCCTCCGCGATGCCTTTCTCGCCGACCTCACCCGCGCCCTCACGCCCATGGAAACCCTCTCCATCCCGGCCATGATCGTGCTCTCCGGCAACGTGGTTCCCGGCCTCACCCGCGACCAGCAGCACCAGAGCTGCATTGAAACCCTCAAGCAGGCCGCAAAGATCGTCGAAGGCCGCCAGATCGACGGCCAGCCCGTCCGCCTGCTCCTCGAGTGCATTCATCTCGAAGAAAATCCGCTCTTCTATATGACCTCGGCCAACGAAGCCATTGAAGTAGTGCGTGCCGTCAACCATCCCCAGGTCCAGTTTCTCTACGACATCTACCACGAGCAGATGAGCTACGGAAATCTGATCGATAAGCTCGACAAGCACATCGAAGTAATCGGCCTCATCCACATCGCCGACGTCCCCGGCCGCCACGAACCCGGCACCGGCGAAATCAACTACACAAACATCTACTGCAAGCTGGCCCAGCTTAACTACCGTCACAACGTAGCCATGGAGTTCCGCCCCACCGGCGACCCGGTGGCCACACTGCGCGCCGCAAAGGCTCTCGCATGGAGCACAGGAGTGGTGTGAGTGGAGATTGTATCAACCGGCAGATCGCAGCAATCTCAATTGGATTCTACTCAACCCTTGAGAGTCTTAGCTTTCTTTGCGGCAAGTTTCTTTATTGATGGCTCTGCAGGTAGATGCTCTGGCATTGTGCCGCCAATCTCTTTAATCGCCTGACGAACACGCTTCCCAACAGCGAAATGCGTATCGATCGCTCGTTTCTCACCTTTTATCCCTTCTATCCGAAGTTTTTCTTCCGTCTGAGTGATGCGAAATTCATTTGCTGCAAGCTCAGTTCGACCAACGCAATCAAGGAGATCCTCTTTATCGCTGATGCCCTTCTTATCTTTGATTGCACGCGATCCGAGACCAGCATAAAGACCCTTATATCCTGCATCCTGAAAGATGCCAAACATGGCGCTGCGAACACCAGCGTCTTTGGCAGCACCACTCAATTTACGGTTGGCATCTTTTATCCTTACGCGGAGAAGTACGCGCCGCTCTTCTTCGGAAAGCGCGTCCTGCTTTTCTTGGCGATATGTCTGTACGGTAAAGTATGTCTGCGCACTGGCAATCTCCGGCTTCGACGGATCACCGTTCATCGTGACGAGGTAGCAGGCGTACCTGCTCAACTTCCAATTGTCTCTCTTTCGCTTCGCTCCGCTTCCGATTTCAACCATTTCGGGGAATGGCACAAAATGGTTCGTACTATAGTTCCCAGACATTTCACATGCTCGCTTGGCTCTTTCGATCACATCTTGAAAATCCCGCCATTCCCTATAATCCAGAACTGCCATCAACTTGCGCGCGTCCCAATATGGCTGACCATTTCCGGCAAGTTGCTGAATCTTCTCTAGTTGATCTCTGACGAATGTCAGATGAGATTCCATATCCGCAGCACTCCTTCTGCAAATGAGTGTACAGCGTTTTTATCTTCTAAATACCACTTTATTTCTTTTCCACATCTTTCGTTTCGCGGTATACTAAGCGCACTGGGAGGGCGAGACGATGGGAGCACGAGAAAGTTTGCAGAAGCTCGCGGACAAAAAGGATGGTGAAATCAGCGACTTAAGGCTCCAGTTGGCACAAGCAGAAGCCTATTTGCAGGCGATTCAGGATTCGATCAAAGTATTGCCTAAAGAGCCTCTTAATGACAAAACTGAGCCTGAACTGCGACCTGGAACGCTTCTGTCGCAGGCGAAAGACGTTTTGAAAGCTGAAGGTAAACCTATGCACGTCAATGAGATTCTGAAAAAGATGGGCAAGAATGTGGACAAGAGCAGCCGCATATCGCTCAGCGGATCACTGTCCGCATATGTGCGGAAGAGAATGATTTTCAAGAAGACAGGGCCAAACATCTTTGCACTAGTTGAAACCCCGCTACAATCCACAGGCATGCAAAATGAGGAGGGAGACTTGCCTGATGGTTTCGGTAGTGTTCAGTGAGGTTCTTCTCGCGAACAATATTACGAAGATATCAAAGTAGCTCTTTTCTCCTCCGCCGATTCTTATCGGGAGCCGGCCCCGCTCTACAATGAACCGGTATGCCCACCGCCGTTCGATCGCACGCCAAAGTCAACCTCGGCCTCCATATTGGCGCGCCGCGTCCTGACGGCTTCCATCCGCTGGCAACCGTCTATCAGACCCTCGAACTGCACGACGTGGTCACCGTCTCGGCCCGTCCCGCCGCGGCTACCCGGTTGCAGCTCACCTCGAACGACCAGCGCGTCCCCGCCGACGGCCGCAATACGGCCTGGAGGATGGTCGCGCTGGCCCTCGAGGCCCTTGGCCTTTCCGCCGAGGTCGAAATCCACATCGAAAAGCGCCTGCCCGTGCAAGGAGGCCTGGGCGCGGGTTCGGCCAACGCCGTGGCGGCGCTGGTAGGGCTGGAAGCGGAGTTGGGCATTGCAAGTCAGCAAGTCAGCGAGTCGGCAAGTCAGCCGGGTGCCCCATCTCGAGAACCGGGTGCCCCATCCTTTTCGCGCTTCCGCCGCGGCGGACGAAAAGGGTGGGAAGCGAAACGTTTCGAGATCGCCGCCCAGGTAGGCTCCGATGTGCCTCTTTTTCTCATCGGCGGCACGGTTCTCGGTCTTGACCGGGGCCAGCAGGTCTCCGCCCTGCCCGACCTCGAACCCACCTGGTGCGTGGTGGCCATGCCCGAAATAGGCGTCTCCACCCCGCAGGCCTTTCGCGACTGGGATGCGCTCTGCGCCGCCGAGGGTTTGACCCCCGAGGCCAGTCGAGATAAACTGAATGTGATGAGCCGCGCTTATGCCGGCGCCTTTGCGGGAGCAATCCCGGAAGGACGGCAGGGAGCAGGCTCCTCCGGTGTCCTCACTATTAGCGAGGACCTGGCCGGACCCCTCAAGTCCGCGCTTGTCCGCACCGGGATCAGTAGCTGGATCCAGAACGACTTTGAACGCGTCGTCTTCCCCCAGCATCCCTCCCTTGCAGAAATCAAGCGCATTCTTTCGGGGCAAGGCACTCCGGAGGCAGCCTGCCATGCCTCGTCGTTGGTGGCCTTGCTGGCCGGTTCCGGTTCATCGCTCTTCGGGTTGTACCGGACCCGCGGAGATGCTGAAGCGGCACAGGTTAGGTTGAAGCAACAGTTCCAGGAAGCAGAGGTGCGAAGCGCCTTGACCCGCACCCTGCCGCGCGAGGCCTACTGGCGCGAGATGTTTTTTGAAGGAAGAGGTTGACAGCCCGCCGTTGAGGGAAAGAGACTCAGGTTCGGCTGCCGTAACGTTTTTCCGAAACGATGTAGACCGAAAGCGATGCACTCAAGCCGGCGCGACCCCAAGAAGCGACGGCCCTGCATTCAGTAAAAAGTCCGCATGATTTCGGAAAACGCCGTTCGTTGGGCGATCGTCTAATGGTAGGACAGTGCCCTTTGGAGGCACTTGTCCAGGTTCGAATCCTGGTCGCCCAGCCAAGGTTTGCAGGAGTTCTCAGTGGTCAGTTGTCAGTAGTCAGTTTTTGGCTCGCGTCAACGGCCTTGACTGACAACTGAGAACTGAAAACTGACAACTGAATTTAGGCCCCGGAAAGCAGCCAAAGCAAACCAGCTTGGAGGTATTCGGAAAATGGAAGCGGAAGCATTGACGGCGACCAAGGAAGACAAGCAGGACGGCGGGCAAGCCGCGGCTAAAGAGGCGGCGCAGTTTGCTGCCGCGGATGCCGCGGCCAAGGCCAAGGAGGCCAAACCGGCCGCCGAGCGCAAGCGCACCCGCAACCTGAGCGAGGACAAGCGCTTCAAGCTCTTCTCGGGGACCGCCAACCGGCCCCTGGCCGAGGAGATTGGCCGTCACATCGGCGTTCCCGTGGGCGAGGCCAAGATCCAGCGCTTTGCCGACGGCGAGGTCTACTTCCAACTCCTTGAGAACGTACGCGGAGTGGATGTGTTTGTGGTGCAGCCCACCTGCTATCCGGTGGACCAGCACCTGGTGGAGCTTTTGGTGATGATTGACGCGCTCAAGCGGGCCTCGGCGGCCAGGATCACGGTGGTGGTGCCCTACTACGGCTACGCCCGCCAGGACCGTAAAGACCGTCCCCGCGTGGCCATCAGCGCCAAGCTCATCGCCGATTTGCTCACCACGGCGGGCGCCAATCGCGCCCTTTTCGTCGACCTGCACGCCGCCCAGATTCAGGGTTTTTTCAATATTCCCGTCGATCATCTGTTTGCGAGTCCGGTCCTGGTGAGCTACTTCCGCGAGCTTGCGCTGCCTAACCTGACCGTGGTTTCGCCGGACGCCGGCGGCGTGGAGCGCGCCCGCTTCTTCGCGCAGAAGATGGAAGCCCCTCTGGCCATCGTGGATAAGCGCCGCACCGACATCAATGTCGCCGAGGTGATGCACGTGGTCGGCGACGTGAACGGCAAGACCTGCCTCATCATTGACGACATCATCGATACCGCGGGCACGCTGGTAAAAACTGTGGACGCCCTCTACGACGCCGGAGCCTCCACCGTGTACGCCTCCGCCAGCCACGCCGTGCTCTCGGGCCCGGCCATCGACCGCATTGCCAACTCGCGCCTGGAACAGGTGGTCGTCACCAACACCATTCCGCTGCGCGAAGCGGCGCAGAAGTTGCCCAAGATCAAGGTGCTCTCCATCGCCGGCCTGCTGGGCGCGGCCATCGAGAGCATCCATATGGAGACCAGCGTGAGTTCGCTGTTTAGCTAAGGGCAGGGACTAAGGGACTAGGGAATAGGGACTAGACGTTCCCATTGAGTTTGAATTTTAGTCCCTAGTCCCTGAGTCCCTAGTCCCTGAGTCCCTAGTCCCTAAAGAAACACCCCGGCAGCCTGACCCGGCCGCCGCGAACAAAGGGAGCGGACCTCAACCGTCCGTGCCCGAAACCAGGAAACGAGAGACCGAATGCCGGAAGTAGTCGTAGCCAAGCCCCGTGAGGGCAAGTTCAACAAGAACGCCGCGCGCCGTGTGCGCGCCGCGGGCAAGATTCCCGCCGTGCTGTATGGTTCCGGGCACCAGCCTGTGGCCATCGAGGTGGACCCCAAGCAGATTTCCCGGATTCTCTTCTCTGAGACCGGCCACAACACGATTTTTGACGTCGAGGTCGCCGGCCAGCCCGCGGCCAAGGCCATGATTGTCGACTGGCAGCGCGAGCCGATCATGGACCAGTTGATTCACATCGACATGAAGCGCATTGCCCTGAACAAGACGCTCCGCGTCAAGGTGCGCGTCAAGCTGCTGGGCATTCCCGTGGGCGTGAGAACCTCCGGCGGCATTTTGGACCAGGTGCTGCGCGAGGTGGAGATCGAATGCCTTCCAGCCGACATCCCCAGCAGCATTGCCGCGGACGTCAGCGAGCTGGCTTTGTTCGCCTCGTTGCGGGTCAGCGATCTGCCGCACTCGGACAAGATCAAGTACCTGAATGCCGAGGATGCGACCGTGGCCCATGTGGTCTCGATCCGCGAAGAAGCGCCCACCGCGGCCGAGGTCGAGGCAGCAGCAGCCGCGGAAGCAGCAGCAGCCGCCGCCGCTGTTGTTACGCCAGCCGAGCCCGAAGTGGCCAAGAAGGGCAAGCAGGAAGCCGAACCGGCCGGCGCCAAGAAGGCCGACACGGGAGCGAAGAAGTAAGTCTTGGCAGAAGCAAGCGAGTCCGGCGCCCGGCGCAGTCCCTTTCTGGTGGTGGGGCTGGGCAATCCCGGCCTGGAGTATCTGTGGACGCCGCATAACGCGGGGTTCATGGCCATTGACCGCATCGCCCGGCAACAAGGGGTTGTGGTCCAGAACCGGCGCTGCCGGGCCGTTACCGCAACCTGCCGCATGGCGGGGCGCGAGGTGGTCCTGGCCAAGCCGGAGACCTTTATGAACCTGAGCGGGCTGGCAGTGGCCGCTTTGGTGCACGAGTTTGAGGCGGACCCGGCCAAAGATCTGCTCGTCATCCACGACGATCTGGACCTGACGCTGGGGACCTTCAAGATCAGGGAGCGCGGTTCGCCGGCGGGCCACAACGGAGCCCGCAGCGTAACCGCCGCCCTGGGAAACCAGGAGTGGTTGCGCCTCCGCATCGGCGTAGGACTCGATCTGCCTCCTGAGGCCATTGCGGCCGGTGGAAGCAGGCGTCCCGGCGAGGATTATCTGCTCTCGCCCATGCGCAAGGCGGATTTGACGGTGCTGGACGAGGTGCTGGACCGGGTGGCAACGGCCACGCGGCGCATTCTCGAACTGGGGCCGGCGGCCGCGATGAACGAGTTCAACCGCCGCGAGCGAAACGACCCGGCGGAGGAGTAAGAGGCAGGGAACAGAGATCAGAGATCAGGGACTAGGGACTGAGAACTGATAGCTGTCGAGATCGGCCGCTATGGTGTTTGCCGGCGGCAACGGCTGAGGTCAAAGAGGCTCCAGCGGAAAAGGAATACTGATGTCCCGTGTGTATGAGGTTATGTTCATCGTTCGGCCCGATGCGGCCGAAGAAGATATCGACAAGTTGATTGCCGGATTTTCCGCCACCGTCACTGGCGGCGGAGGCGTGGTGAAGGCCGTCGAGAAGATGGGCCGGCGCAAGCTCGCCTACATGGTGCGCAAGTTCAACGACGGCAACTACGTTCTGCTCACCATCGAGGCCAACGGCGCGGTGGTGTTGGAGTTGGAGCGCCGTCTGCGCGTCACCGAGCCGGTGATCAAGTTCATCACCGTGCGCATCGACGAGGAAGAGAAGCGTCTGGCCAAGGTCAAGGCCCTGCGCGGCGTCCGCCGCACTGCGGCCCCGGCCGTATCGGCCCCCGCCGCAGCAGCGCCCGTCGAAGCCTCCGCCCCGGCGGAAGTTGCCGAGCCGGTTCAGGCCGGCGCCTAGCAAGCTGGTCACGAATCGCCGCTGCCGGCCCTTGTCTGTTGGGCCACCGGCTTCGCCCGATCCAATGTCCCGAGGGTCTTAACTGGCCCGCCGGGACCAAAGAGAGTGAATGAGGAAACATCATGTCTGATGAGACTGAAGCAAACGCGCCGGAAGAGAGCGCGGCAGCACCACAAGCCACGTCTGTACCGGACTCCGGCCCGGGTTCTGGACCCGGTTCCGGTTCAGGTCCCCGCGCCGGCGGCCGCTCTGCTGGCGCACCAGGCAGCCGGCCATCCAGCGGGCCCGGCGGCCGGGGAAAGTTCTTCCGCCGCAAGAAGGTCTGCAAGTTCTGTACCGAGAAGATTGACGCGATTCCCTACCGCGACGTCCGGCTGCTGCAAGGGTTTGTGGCCGAGCGCGGCAAGATCGTGCCCCGGCGGCTCACCGGCGTTTGCACCACCCATCAGCGCCGGCTCACCCGCGCCATCAAGCAGGCCCGGAATATCGCCCTGCTGCCGTTTGCCACGCGGCACTAGATTCCGGCTGTCGCCCGTCCGCGCCGGTTCATTCTTTCGCAATAGGAAGTGACCTAGGTCGAAGGGAATTTGGCAGGCGACAATCTTCCGGATGCCGATTTAGAATCCTGCGCGGCGCAACCGGATCGCCGATGCTCTTGTCCAAAAGACAAAAGCGCCCCCGGCGCCGGCGCCCGCCCGTAAAACTGGAGAGTTTCACATGGAAGTAATTTTGAAGGAAGACGTAGCCAATCTGGGCCACCGCGGCGATCTCGTGAAGGTCGCAGACGGCTACGGCCGCAACTTTCTGCTGCCCCGCAAGCTGGCGCTGCAGGCTACCCTGGCCAACAAGGCCGTTGTCGAGCAGATGAAGTCTGCCGCTGCCCGCCGCCACGCCACTGAGAAAGCGCAGGCCGAGGAGCTGGTCATCAAGCTGGAGCCGGTTGTGCTCAGCTTTACCCGCAAATCAGGCGAGGCCGGCCATCTCTTCGGCTCCGTCACCTCGTCTGATATTGCCGGCGCACTGGAAGCCAAGGGCTTCGAGGTTGACCGCCGCAAGATCCAGTTGGACGAGCCCCTCAAGAGCCTGGGCGAATTTACCGTGGCCATCAAGCTCCACCGCGAGGTCACCGCGCACGTGAAGATCCAGGTCCTCGATGAAGTCGCCGAAGAAGCCTCCGCCGAAGTCCCGGCCGCCGAGCCCGCAGCCGCGGAAGCCCCCGCAGCCGAGTAGCTACGCCTCACCCACACCGCCTCTCGGTTCACCGAGGGGCGGGCGTGTAGCCGGCAGATTCAACTTCTGAGAAAGTTCCTCACCCACTCAGGGTCAGTCTGCGCCACGCGCGAAGCAATAAGCGCCCCAAACGACCCTCCCGAGTTCGCGCAGTTTTGCCGGATTTCGACGATTTCCTGATTAACGGTCGCAGGATCTCGTGCGCCGAAGAGCATGGCGTCCGCATAGATCGCCTTCATCCGGGATTCGCTCTCCGGTTCTCCAGCGTTGTAGTTCACCTTCTTGAGGATCAATCCGCTCTGTTTCAGTACCCGCCGTTTTTCGAATCTGGCTTTACACTCCCCTGAGGAGGACAGGACTCCTCTGCGGTATTCATCGAGATAGCGGGAAAAGTCCAGAACGGGCTTTCCACCGAACTTCAAAGTAAGACTTTGCAAGACGGTTGTTGTGGATACGATGGCAATAAAAGCCAGCAAAAGATTCGGAATCCCCCGGGGGAGCTCATTCGTGGCGTTTGTTCGGTGAAGAAAGTACAGCGCCGTTTCCGCAGCCGCGGAATAGATCAGCCAATAGAGCCAGAAGAAGAGGTGTCCGAGTATGGCTGGGAGCGATTTGACATCAATGAACAGATCGAGCACCAGAAACGCGAGCACCAGAACTGGCAGGTAGTAATATTCGCTTCCGATAGGCATGGATAGAGTGCTTCCTTCGCCGGCAAGCTATTGGATTCAAAGCACCTCGCGCAGAGCGTATCCCAGCGAAGTGGAGTGATAGAAACCATCGAGACCGTCGCCGCTGCCTTCGAGCAAGCCAAGGTTCCTCAGCTTGACCAGGGAGGCTTTGGTCGTGGCCGCGTCCTGGCCGAGTTCCTTAACAATCATCCAGCCCGGAGCCGCGGATTTATTCAGAATAAACTGAAAAACCCTGGCAGCCTCGTCGTCTTGCGCTAGGTTTGTCTGCGCTTTCGCGATGTCTAGCGTTGCGGACATGATCAATTCGCCTCCATCGGTATTTGCTAGTATACACCCGCTCTTGTTTCCTCGTCCAAGTGCCCCACCATCGCCAGCGGCCGGCTTCTATCCGTGCGCAGCGTAGGCACAGCCGCCAGCAGGCTGCGTGTATACGGGTGCTCCGGCGCGGTGAGCAGACGCGAGCAAGGGCCGGTCTCCACCACCTGTCCGGCGCGCATCACCGCAATGCGGCTGGCCACCTGGCCCACCACCGCCAGATCGTGGGAGATGAAGAGCATGGCCAGCCCATGCTGCCGTTGCAGGTCGCGCAGCAACTCCAGCACCTGCGCCTGCACGGTCACATCGAGAGCAGTGGTAGGCTCGTCGGCAATCAGCAGACGCGGACGGTTGATCAGCGCCATGGCGATGAGAATGCGCTGCCGCTGACCGCCGGAAAACTGGTGCGGATAGTCCCCGTAGCGGCGCGCCGCATCGGGAAGATCGACCGCTTCCAGCGCGGCGATGGCTCTCCGCCTTGCCTCACGGCCAGTCCAGGAGGCCGCGTGCGCAGCATAGCCCTCGGCCACCTGGCGGCCAATCGTCATCACCGGGTTCAGCGCCGTCATCGGCTCCTGAAAGATCATGGCGATCTCCCGGCCGCGCAATCGCCGCAGGGCCTCAGTCGGCTGCCTCAGCAGGTCAATCACGCCGGCTCCGTGGGCGCTGTTATCCTCTGATCTTTCGTCGATGCCGCCGGCTCCGGCACTCCGCCATAGAATCTGCCCCGTAACCTGCGCAACCGGTCCCAGCAGCCCCAGAATCGCCAACGCCGTAACGCTTTTGCCCGACCCCGACTCGCCCACCAGCCCCAGCACCTCGCCCTCGTCGAGTTGCAGGCTGATGCCGCGCACCGCCTCCGCCGCCCCAAAGCGAATCTGCAAGTCGCGAAGTTCGACGAGAGCGCCCATGAAGCAATCGTAGTGCATCGCCGCCCGGCAGAGCCGCTCTAGTGCCCCTTCCCGGTCCTGGTCTGGTCCGCGGATGCCGGTCCGGGAAACTGCCTCTGCATAAAAATGGGAACCCGGGCGTCCCTGGCAAAATACCAGCGCGCCGCAATCGAGATCGAGTTCACCTGCAGGCTCTGGTTGCTCAGTTGCGATTTGTAATAGAAACCGGAATAAGTCGGGGCGAAGGACAGGTTGCCAAAGGATGGAAATACCAGGGCAACAGACAAAGGAATCGCATATTCCGTTTGCGTGGATAACTCGGCGGAGCCGGGGCGTCCAAAGAAATAATCGCCCTGGCTTTCCGTTACCAGGGTCATCCACGTCTTATCTCCCTTCCTGTAGAGGAGGTTCTGGACGTGCAGGTTCCAGTACGCGCCCGGTGTGTGCAGAGCCTTCATGGCAGGAGCCCCCAAAATTGTGGTTTCGCTGGTGATTAGAAATTGCCCGGGTGGAGTATTGGAATAAAAACATTTCGGAAGGGTGACCGTCGAGCTCACCTGGCAGGTCTTTGGCGTGCTTCCGTTCTGAAGGGTTATCGACGACAATACATTGTCCTGAACAGTGAACTCCATCCCTCCTTCAACATAACTCCCGTTCTGAAAGAAACTGTTTGCGCGGTCTTGCCCAAACTCGCGTCTGTAGCCCGCGCGATCGGTCCAACTGGAATTGCGCGGCAACGTCACCGTAAGCTGATCGGTCGGTGGGGTAATGCCGGGAAGAGCCGTATAAGAAAAGAATAAATAAGAGTTGTTCACCTGTACCTGGTACTGATGCGGCGTAAACACCAGCAGGTCTCGCGGTAGAGACCGGACCGGGCGCACGTCATTCGACCCGCGTTTTCCATCCAGCCGTACCTGGAGAAATCCGCCTACCGTGAGGTTGTTCAATGTATAGGAAGGATTCACGATCTTCGATCCCGGCGTTAGATTGCCTAGAACAGACCGGTCATAAGCGAATGCGGACTGGATGCCGACGGACATTGGCGGTAGATTCTTTTGAACGGCTGCTCTTGGTAGATTGCCCGTGATGCGGCTTCCTAACTCAAGATCGAGTTCCTGCTGGCTCGGCGCGGACGCGCGCGCATCCGAAACCCCTTGAAACGAGCTGGCGACAAAGCTATTCCCGCCCACCGGCTCGCGGGCGGCAAAACTTGCAATGGCCTTGGCAAAATCAACCTGCCAAAGCGGCTGTTGCTGAAAAGCAACATTCGACTTGATGACAGGATACTCGGCAACCTCCCGTTTCTGCTGCGTTCGCGCGCCGCCATTCAGAGCGAATTGGATGTCTGGATCCTGCATGTGGTCCTGGAGATAGTGAGCCAGCACATGGGTGATAAACATTGAACTGGATTTGTGATATGCAGCGGGCAGCGACTGAAATGTTCCGTATACCTCCTTGTCCTGAGCAAGCTGGTCCGTAGTCAGCACCCAGTAGTAAGCGTCATCTGCAATTGGCGTTCCGCCGATGCAATACACGCTTTGAGCGCTTTTCTCTCCATCATCGGTGCTTGGCTGCCCTTTGCATGCGGGGTCGACTGGAATCCACAACGGTTCGCTATTCTGGTTGATTTGCGTCAGATTGCTCAACGAGGACTGAACGATGCCATAAGATATCAACCACTCTCCGGTAATATCCTTGTCCAACAGGTCAGCCCGCTCGTCGCTTTTATTTCTGGATAAGCCCAGAATACTCTTCAGGTTTTTTCCCGTCATGGCCACGAACTCTATGTAGTCGCCCTTCCAGAAAATGCGGTCGAGGGCAACTCGAAGTTGACACAGCCTCTGTTTCTCCGCCGGCTCGCCATTGCACACATGGTAGTCTGTGTAACCATAATATTGAGGGTCATTGCCTTTGGAGTCTTTCTCTGAATAGTTGGCTCCTATCTGATCCAGAAGAATATCTCTGCTTTGCAGCAGAACCACATCCGCCCTCGGCTTCGATGCCTTCTGGAGCGCCTCCAGCAGCATCATGACCGTCCTTGACTTCGAGGCTTCATCCTCTAATTTGGAGCCGGCAGCGGGAGGGGAAATGCCTTGCAGCTTTGCCATCAAGGTTAGCAGCAGCGAGACAGTTGTTACATTGCTCTTCTGATCCGTACGATGATCGCTCCATAGCGCAGTCGGATCAAAAAGTTCAGACGAACGATTTTCGATAGAGTATTGTCTTGCGGGGTCTGTGCTCGCAATGTCTGATTTTATTGTTGCTCGCGATACCGCGCCCGGGAATACCCCGTCGCTCGGTGAGTAACTTGTCACGGGCGTAAGCGCCATAGCCGGGTAAGTCGTAGCCATCTTCGTTGAGGGCATCTTATTCGGGGAATAGGTCAGGGTAAGATTCGAGGTTCCATATCCGGCTTGAGCCTCGCTTAATACAAGATCCACCTGATGATCGTCATGGACCGCCCTAAGTTTTGCCCAGACGCGTGTAGCCAGCACCTCCGCGTCCGTATGCGGCATCTGAGCCATCACCACAATCCTGTCAAATCCATCGAATTTCAACCATGCTGCGCGAACCAGCGCCGCTGTACCAGGACAGGGTCCCCAACCTCGACATTTCCCGTAACTCTGTCCGCAGCCGTCCTTGAGTTCGATAGCTCATGGCAATCCGCAAAATCAGGCAGTCCCGTAGGGACGGCTGGGGGCGAAATACCGCACAGCCGCAGATTGGTCTGTGAGACAGCCTTCATCGTTTCCCGCCCCACCACCCCGATGACAAGTATCTTCTGCCTGGTTATTTGATTGATTACCACCGTGTATCCGGCATTTTCCTCTTCATCGGCAACCGTTCGAAGTAAGCCGCGAATCGCTGCGTCCCGCGCTTGATCTCCAAGCGGGTACTTATCCTGTACAGGTATGTGCTCCTGGATCTTTTTATAATTAATGAGTTTTGTCTCCAGTACATTCTTATATGTGCATAAATCGTCAGTATCGGTGGGCGCAGGCGCATTGGGCCGAGTTACAACAGATGAAGCATCATTTGGACATTCTTTCATGTCGTGCAGCATCGCTATCCCTTTATCAAGAGCCAGCGACAGATCGGCTGGAGTCACTTTGCCCTTTGGAGGTCCAATCTTGTCCGGCAGATCCCTTAGCTCTGAAAGGTCGAACCTTGTGCCCCACGCAGCCAGCATGATTTCAACTTGATCGTGAACAAGGGTCGCCAGAGCCGATGGTTTTCCGGCCTGCGTGCCGCTACCTGCTTCCGCAGCCTGCTCAATGGCTATTTCGGTGGTATTTTCCACGTTCATGTTATCGCCTTGAGCCCTTGCGAGCCGGTCAAGCCAATCCAGTGCATCCGCTTGCTTTCCATCGAACCCGCACTGGGTTGCATCGTGTCCCAACGGATCTTTGCTGAAGAGCAAAGGGCATCTTCCACTCACCTTGTAGGGACCGCCCTCTTCACCTGCCTGGGTAAGAGGCATGTAGCCTTTCAGTGAAATTCGCAGGTTCGCGCCTAATATATAAAGTTGATTTTCCTTATTCCTTATCAGCGGCGGTTGGCTGGGTTTTGAGCTCTCATCTGCAACCAATCTGGCGACGCCGCGCAGCCACCGCGCCGTATACATAAAGTCCTGGCGTCCTGGAACTACGGCCCTGAATCCAGCCTGCATCATGAAGTTGAGAACATTGTCGCATTGAGCAAGCTTTGCTATCCGGTCATCAGCCTTATAGAGACTTTCCGGTATGCTTTCATTGCCTGATATATGTTTGGGGGCAGAGGACACGATGAGTTCGGCCCGCCATCGAGTTGCAGCGATGCCCCAAACTCAGGACCAAAGTTGTCGCCCATCCCAAGTAGTAGATGCCCTTGCTGCTGATTCAGCGCGGCGATGAACTTACTTACAGGCGTCAATACAGGCGCCCCCTGGATCGGCTCAACCCTGTAGTATCCAAGAAGGCTGCCCGTATAATCGATTTCAGTCTCAGTATCCTGTGCCCAGGCAATGCCAACCAGGAAAAACGGCAGGCACAGCGCAAAGAAGATAGACTTTAAGGGCCATGACATGAGGGAAGCAATTCGCAAGACTGGTGCCTCCTTAAGAGGAAGTAAATGAATGTTACCCTTGAAAATAGTGAGACCGTTATCCGCACATAATCTGAATTTAGTCAAGGTGAAGTTCATTTGTTAACTCCTTTGGGCTACAGCGGTTCTACAATTGCTGTACAACGATTTCCGGGGAGCGCGTATTTCATGAATTTGAAGGAAAGCATCTTGCATTTAATTGACGGTTGCTGGCATAATATTCGTCACTCGTCTCGTTGAAGCAATGGTATGAACCCGAGCCTATGAATTTCAGGAATAAATCATCGCCGCCACGGCCGCGCCTGGTTGTACAAATCGGCGTGATCGGCCACCGTCCCAACCGGATGGCCGCGGGCATGACAGGATTTCTGACGGACCAGTGTCATCGAGTCCTGAGCGCAATCCTCGACATCGCTGCCGCGGCGCACGACCCTTTGCTTCATGCCCCAGGGCCGCCCCTCATGCGTATTGTTTCGCCGCGGGCCGAAGGTTCCGACCGAATTGTGGCCGAGGCAGGTCTGGCATTGGGCGCGGAGTTGCAATGTCCGCTGCCTTTTGCTTCCGCCGAATACGAACGCGATTTTGAGGCCGCTTCGTCCCGTGCGGAATTCCATTCTCTGCTGGCCAGGGCTTCCGCCGTGCTGGAACTGGAGGGCCTTCGCAGCGAGGCAGATGCTGCCTACGAGCGCGTTGGTCGCGCCGTGATTTACCAATCCGACATTTTGATTGCCATTTGGGATGGAGAAGCCGCGGCCGGCCGGGGCGGCACTGCGCAGATGGTTGAGGAGGCGATGGCGTTGAAGGTGCCGATCGTCTGGCTGCATGCGTGCCGGGAGATGGAACCCTGCCTGCTCATGACCGATGGCCACGGCAACCGGATCGAGAAGCCCCTTGCGGATCTGTCGTCGCTGTTTGTGTCGCGGTTTTTTCTATCCAACGGTTCGCAAGAGTCCGCTATCAACTTTGCGCGCGCGTATTACGCCGAAAAGCAGCCATGGTTCGATAGCGGCCGTTTCTTCAGAATTTTCCGCGATCTTGTCGCCACCGGACGCTGGCGCCTGGGCTCCTGGCGGTTGGCAAATTTCGAACGCTCGGCGCGTACCGAATGGCAGGCATCGATCGCGCAGATTCCCGATTTCCCAGAGGGCACTCGGCACTACCTGTTGGACAAGCTTTGTCCTCATTACGCCTGGGCTGACGGCTTGTCGACTTACTACGCCGGCAAATTTCGCAGCTGTTCCGTCGCCATCTATCTGCTCAGCGCCTGCGCGGTGCTGTTCGCTCTGGTTGGTCCGGTGAGCAACAATCATGGCTTTGAAATCGACAGAGTTGCCGCCCTGATCGAGTTATGTATGATTGCGGCCATCCTGCTGCTCACCTTTTATGGCCGGCGGCGAAGGTGGCACGAGCGCTGGCTCAATTACCGGCAGTTGGCGGAGCTTCTGCGGCAATTCAGCTTCCTGGGGCCGCTGGCTTGCCCGCTGCCGTCTCCTCAGCTCCCCGCCCATTTCGGCGCCGATCCGCACCGGCCCTGGGTAGACGGCATGTTCCGCATGATCGCGCGCGATCTGGGCCTGGCGCCGGGGAAAACCAACCGGCGCTATCGAGCCGCCCTGGGCGCATGGGTGAACAACATCCTCACGGAGCAGATCAAGTACCATGAAAGCAACGCGAAGATGATGCGCAAGCTGAATCATCATTTGCACCGGGTGGGCACCGGGCTGTTCGTCGCGACCCTGCTTGCATGCATCACTCATCTGGCGTTAGGCGAATCCGTGTGGCTGCTTTTGGCGGCTACCGTGCTTCCGGCTTTTGGCGCGGCTTTCTACGGCATCAGCAATCAGGGCGAGTTTGCCCGCATCGCCGATCGATCGCAGGCCATGTCGCGCGAACTGGAAGCCGTGCAGAATATAGATTTGAGCGCTGCGCTCTTGCGAGGAGATGAGAGCCTGACCGAGTTGCGCAAAGTGGCGGAGCGCGTGGCCGGCAACATGATCGCGGAAACGGTCGATTGGAACTTTGTTTTCCGTTTCCGATCCTTGAATCTACCCGGCTGACGCGGCCCCGTCGCATTCCTCACTCTGGAGACTTATGTATAAACGTCTCGAAAATGTCGTCCTTGTAACCTTCGCGGCGCTGGCGCTCGGGCTCGGTTTCTGGGGCTATGCAATAGCTGGCCACAATTACAGCCCACCGTCAGACTACAGCTCTCCAATATTCAATCCAATCCGCCCATTTTTGTGGTTAGAGTGCATTCGTTGCCTTATCAGCGCGATTGGATTGATACGGTGTGTCGATCTTTTTCAGCCGTTCAGGGATCCCTGGCAGCTCGTCGTCGCGCAATTTGCAGTGCCGGGCGTTGCCCTTCTGACGGCTGCGCAGATCTTTCTTGTCAGCCTGCGCAAGGACATCCGAACGGCTCTCGCCCGTCACACCATCAACCACACCATCGTATGCGGCGTAGGCGATGTGGGCATGCAGGTGATACAGAACCTGCGCGGCGCCGGGAATCATGTGGTCGCTATCGACCTGGTGAATGATTCTGCCAATGCTGCAACGTGCGAGAAATGCAGGGTTCCCGTCCTTCAAGGAGATGCCAAAAACCCTCAGGTTCTGCTGGCTTCCGGAGTCAGACGTGCGGACACCGTAATTGTTTGCACAGGTTCCGATGCGGAAAATATGGACGTCGCCTTGCAGATTAAAAGTCTCCTTTCCGCACGATCCTATCGGATGCCGCGCAAAATCCAGGTACTGACCCAACTGCGAAATGAATGGCTGTATAAAAAATTGATCAACACCGATAAGAAATCGCTGGGATCGGCCAATGTTGATTTGCGTTTGTTCAACCCCTTCACAAATGCAGCCCGTATGCTGATTAAGCGCCTGCGCTTGCCGCCCAGCCCTGAGTACGATGCCGGAACCTTCGTGGTGATTGGATTTGGCGCCTATGGCCGGGAAGCCACGCTGCATCTCATTCGTGCCGCGTTGGTGGGCCTCAACTCTACCCTGAATATCCTTGTAATCGATCAAAAGGCGGATTTGCTGAAAGAGAAGTTCCTGGTAGCAATCCTGCCGCCGCGGAGTTGGCTTCTCTCCACTTTGTCACAGCGTCCGTTGTGCCCGGCTCGCCCGATATCAAGAACATCGTTGAAGAAAAGCTGCGCTCCGCGGGTCCTTTACTCGGAGTTGCGATCGCGCTTGGAGAGGATGAAGTAAGCCTATGCGCCGCCCTTGAAATACGCAGCCTGCTCGACAGAATGGAACGCCTTCGCGTACCGGTCTATGTGCGTCTTGAGCACTATCGGCAGTTAGGCGAGTTGGTAAGCAATGTTGAAAGCATTTGCCGTTTCAACGACCGGCTGCAAGTCTTCGGTACCCTGGAAGAGATTCTCAGTCCCGGCGTACTCTTCGGTTCCAGGCTCGACGCGCTGGCGCAGGCGTTGCACGAAGACTATCGCCGGCGAAGCCAGGAGAATATCAACCAGCAAGCCAACGTACCCTGGCATGAACTTCCGGAGTTCATGAAAATGTCGAACCGGTGGCGTGCCGACCACACGCCCCTCCTGCTCGCGTTGGCAGGTTTCCACATGGAAGAAGATGTGAAGTCGCCCGTTGTGCTGGAACTCACCGCGGAAGAGACTGAGCTGCTGGCCCAACTCGAGCACCGCCGCTTTACCATCGAGCGGCGGCTGGTCGATTGGATGTCGGGCGAGTCGCGGCAACAACTGCAACGGAAGCATCCGCATCTGGCCGATTGGTCAATGCTCGAGGAAGACCAGCGCGACTGGAACCGCAGGGAAGTGGCCATACTGCCCAAGCTGCTGGCCGGTCTTGGAGTCGAGTTGCGCCGCGAACGGAAGATCCGCGCCTATGGGTCCGCGCTGGCAACGGCGGCGGCGGAACTGGAGAGCATCCTTGCCGGCCCGCAATCGCAACACTATCTTCTGGTCGTCGACCTCGACGAGCCGCAGGCGCGCAGCATCGCGGAACGCGCCATGAGCCTGCATTCCGTCAGCTTCTGGCTTTTCTCCCGCCAAGAGCCGCGGGAGTTTTTTCAGCGGCAATCGCGGGAATCCTCCAGCGGACTGCAGGCGGTGATTGAGCGGGCGGAAGGTTGGATACCGCGCGACCAGGTGGCCATGCGCGAATCCTAGGCAACGTGTAGGTCAGCCGGCTCCCCGGATGAATCTGATGACTATTTCGCCGCGAATAGTGATCTTCGCTCCTGGATCGAAAGCGCGTGAAGAATGAGATTGTTTCCAGCCTGAAGGCGAGGCGCCGTTGTTAGAGCGTGTTTCAAAAACCAGTCTTATGTCAGACCAGTCTTGTGTCAGGGCACGACCGGGGTACCGGGGAACCGGGGCACCGGGGTACCCTCTGGGTCGGAGTCGGGTCGGGTCGCGTGCCGGAAAGAGCCTTGAAACAAAGGGCTTTAGCCCCTGAGGATTTGCAATCGACTTCTGCTAAACCATTTTGAAATACGTTCGGTAGGCAGTCTACTCTTCAGCGTTCAGATGCTTGCGAACGTAAGGCAGGAAGCGGGGATGGGCCGCGCCGCACTCTGCATAATGTGCGCGGGCTTCGTTCAGGCTGAGGGTTCCGTTCACGGTCAGCCGCACTTCGGCGGCGTCGCCGTCCTCCTGGCCATCGTCCTCCCACCAGCAGACCGGGCACAGCCCCAGTGCGCCGGCCGTCTCCAGCGTCTTGTATCCGCAGCATGGGCAGCGAAATCGAGCGTCCACAACGTCCCCCTGTGGGTTGGACGGGAACTGAGGCTTGTGAGGTTACGCGGTCGAGCAGCTTTCAGCCGCTAGCCTTTAGCTTTTAGTCGCAGCGGTCGATCCGTCCGGCTCTCAAGGAGATGCTTCCGTCCGGGAAAGAAAAGCTGGAAGCTAATAGCTAAAAGCTAATAGCTGCCTTTCAGAGTAGAATTCCGCCCCAGGAGGCAAACAAAGAATATGCACCGCCTGACCGCTTTTTTCGCTTATCGCCCGACCCGCCTGTCCTGGAAACGCATCCTGTTGTTGGCATTGCTTGTATCCTTGCCATGCACGCTACTGTCCCAAACCCAGCCAGCGCCGCTGCGTGTGGCCATCGTAGGTCTCGTCCACGGCCACGTGGAGGGATTTCTATCCTCCCTGCCGCAGCACAAGGACGTTGAACTGGTGGGCATTGCCGACCCCGACACCGTTCTAGCCGCAAAATATGCCAAGCAATTCGGCTTGCCGCAGAGCCTGTTCTTCACCAGCGCAGAGGAGATGATTGAAGCGCGCCATCCGCAGGCCCTTCTGGTCTATACCTCCGTCGCCGGCCATCGCCAGGCCATTGAAACCGCCGCCCGGCATGGAATCTCCGTCATGGTGGAGAAGCCTCTCACCATCTCCCTCGACGATGCCCTGGCCATCCGCAAAGCGGCCCGCGAGCACCACATTCACGTGCTGGTGAACTACGTAACCACCTGGTACGCGAGCAACCACGCCGCCTACGACGAGGCGGAGAGCGGCCGCCTGGGCGAGATTCGCCGCATCGTGGCCCACGACGGCCACCAGGGTCCCAAGGAGATCGGCGTAGGGCCGGAGTTCCTCACTTGGCTCACCGATCCCGCTCAGAACGGCGCCGGCGCTCTCTACGACTTCGGCTGCTACGGCGCGGACCTGACCACCTGGCTGATGCATGGCGAAACCCCGCTCACCGTCACTGCGGTGGTCAATCACGACAAGCCCCAGCTCTATCCCAACGTGGATGACGACGCCACCATCATTCTGGCCTATCCCCACGCGCAGGCGGTCCTTCAAGCCTCGTGGAACTGGCCCTTCAGCCGCACGGATATTGAGGTCTACGGAGCCACCGGCTACGCCCTGACCGTGGGAACGGACAAGCTTCACCTGCGCAAGCAGCACGACGGCGATGAAGTGATTACCGCCCCTGCGCTCAGCCCGCCGCAGGATAACTCTCTCGATTACCTCGCCGCCGTGCTCAACGGCCAGATCGAGTCCAAGGGCGACCCAACCGCGCTCGATACCAACGTCGTAGTAATGCAGATTCTGGATGCCGCACGTGAGTCGGCGCGCACGGAGAAGACTATCCGGCTGACTAAACTGTCTGATTAATCTCTGTACAAAGGAGTATACGAATGTTTTTTGGTACTCTCGACGAAGTATTGACGTATTTGTTCAAGAGCGCTCTACGGGCATACCGCTATTACAAGAGTTCTAGCTGGGAACAGACTACAGCCCAGGTTACAGGTCAAATTGTACTGCTCCCGATTTGGGGATGCGCCTCGGTCAAGCTGCACTACAAGTTCGACTTAGACGGGCACTTGATCAAAAGTTGGGATGTGATTCCTTTCCGATTTCGCTTGGACGCTAAATCATACGCGGAGAGTTTCACTCACAACATGCCAAGGATCATCCGTGTGAACCCCAGGAACCCGCAGGAAACGCGATTCTTCGAACGGGATCAAAGTATCTCGGTGACAGGTGTTTGAGCAGTGAATCCATTTCGCTTGCCGGATACTTCCGCCGCAGGGGCGCCTAGAATTTAGATATTTGATTGGTTGCCCCAGGTCTCGATTTTGAGACCTGGGAAACCACTGCCGCGTATGCCTTTTTATTCCCTATTCCCTGTTCCCTGCCTTTACGGCACAAACACCCGCAGCCGCACGTGCCACTTGGTGCTCTGTTGCGGCTTCAGTGTGACCATGCCGGTATCGGTCGAGCCCCACTCCTTGCCAAACGGATCGGCAAAGTTATGCTGGTGCTCCACGGCCACAAACTCCTTGGTCGGCGGCGCATAAATCTGGATCGCCTTCATTTCCTTCGACAGCCCCTCGACCTTCACGCCGTAGTGCGCGGCCGGGTCAATCACCTCCACCGTGGCGGCGCCGTCCTTCCAATCCAGCTTGCTGTAGTTTTCGTCCAGGAAATCCTGCCCCAGCGCCTTGCCGCCGGGGGCACGAAAGTCGAACCGGGTCCCATCCACGGGCAGAATCTTGCCGGTGGGGAAGACGTTGTCGTAGTTGTCCACATCCGCCCGGTTTGCCGCCGGAACATGAATCCGTGCCTGGGTGCGGTCGCCGGAGGGCAGGTTGAAGTAGGGGTGCCAGGAGATGGCCATGGGCTCGGATACAGTGCCCACGTTCTTGGCCACCACGACGGCATCCACCACGTCGGCGGTCATCGTAATGGTAATCGCCAGATCGGTCTTGGAGAGCCAGTGGCCGCCAAAGTCGCCGCCATGAATGACGCCGAAGACCTGCTCGCCGCCGTCAATCTTCTGCACCTTGATCTCGTCGGTCTTGGACTTGAGGATGAGCCCGTGCAGGGCGTGGCGTTCGGCGCCGGGATTCTTGCCGATGTTGTTGGCCGGCAATGTGAGCGTATGCCCCTCCCACACGGTGGTCAGGGTCTTGCCGTCGGCCGAAAGCGGCCCGCGAATCCGGTTGGGGTAGGGAATCAGGAAGGCCGAGCCCAGCCGGTAACCCAGATCGCCGTTCTCGGTATCGTCCACGTCCAGCATTTTCTTGGCCTCGGTCAGGCTCGGCGAGGACAGCACGTCCACGTTGCCCTTGCCGGGGAAGTGGGCGGTGATCTGTATGACCTCCATGCCGCGTCCGGGCGCGATGGTCACGCTGGTGAACTCGGGCCTGGTGGTGCTCGAGGCCTTGCGGGTGAGGGTGACGATCTTCTGGCCGCCGATCTCGGTTGCAGCCTGGGCGTGGCCGATCACAAACAGCGGGCCGGCCATCAATGCCGGCAAGACAAAGGGCAGCAGAGAAAGTACATGAACCAATAGCTTCATCTCCATCCATTCCTTTAGAGTGCGGTTGAATTTTCTGCAAATCGCTCCGGAGCAGTTTTCCCGGCGCATGAAAGCGTATCCGCGCAACGGTGCCATTCTACGCCAGCCAGGCCCGCGCTGGCATCTGCGCTGCCGCACTCACTCCACTGGGCCGCCTGGTAGCTTGACAAAATAAAATGCGTTCATGGCCGCTTCCCCTCCGTCGCTCTCCGTCCTCAACGCCCGCATCGTGGCCTGCGCCCGCTGCCCGCGCCTGCGCGCCTACTCGGCCGAGATCGCCCGCGTCCGCCGCCGCGCTTACGCGGACTGCGAATACTGGGGCAAGCCGGTGCCTTCCTTCGGCGATCCGAAGGCCCGCGTCCTGGTTCTCGGCCTGGCTCCGGGAGCGCACGGCTCCAATCGCACCGGCCGCATGTTTACCGGCGACGGATCGGGAGACTTTTTATATCCCGTCCTCAACGAAGCCGGCTTTGCCTCGCAACCCAACGCCGTCTCCCGCAACGACGGCATGAAGCTCACCAATCTCTGGATTACCGCCGTTATCCATTGCGCACCGCCAGCCAACAAACCCACTCCCGAAGAGCTCGCCAACTGCGCGCCCTGGCTTGACGAGGAACTTCGCCTGCTCCGCAACCTGCGCGTCGTGGTTTGCCTGGGCAAGATCGCCTTTGACGGTTTCCTCGCCCACCAGCTCCGCGCCGGCCTCATCGCATCCCGCTCCAAATACGTCTTCCGCCACGCCGCCGAATACGCATTGCCCAGCGGTCTCACCCTCATTGCCAGCTATCATCCATCCCTGCAGAACACCAATACCGGCAAGCTCACCCGCCCCATGTTTCTCGCCGTCTTCCGCCGCGCGCGGCAACTTGCAGATCTGCGGTGAACGGAGATTGCCACTCTTGACACTTTCTCAGGTCCAGCGTGAACTCCTGTTAGTTCGCCGATTTACTGAAAATCGCTTGCATTCTCATCATATTGTAGCTACAATTAAGGTGTGTTCGTATGGGATGAGGCAAAGCGAAGTTCCAACCTGAAGAAGCACGGCCTCGACTTCAATGATGCTCATCTCGTCTACGACAACCCGGAGAAGTGCACCTACGACTCCAGCCGCGCAGGCGAACGCCGCAGGATGGACGTTGCATTGGTCGTGGTCAAAGGTCGCTTGTTGATGCTGATTTACACCGAACGCGGGGACGATGTGCGGGTGATCTCATTCCGGCCCGCCTCAAGAGAGGAGCGCAAACAGTATGAACAAGACAAAGAGTGAAACAAACTGGGAGCGCGTACTGGCCGTCAAAGAGGGCGACCCCATCCCCTACGATCCGGAAGACGGTCCCTACGACCCCAACGACGCCGAAGCCACGCGCGCCTGGTTCGCCCAGGCCGATCTCATCCGCAAGGGCAAGGTAGTGCGCAGAGGCAAGCGCGGCCCGCAAAAGGCTCCGACGAAAAAGCTGGTCTCACTGCGATTGTCGCCGGAGGTGGTTGAGCACTTCAAAGCTACCGGGCCAGGCTGGCAGACGCGCATTGATTCGACGCTGATGGAGTCGATCAAGCGCAGGACGTAAGATAATCTCAAAGGAGATACCCAAATGGGAAGTAGTGTATCAGGAATTTACGGATTGATTGTTCTGATAGTGATAGGACACTCGGTATTCAGAAGTAAAAAACGAATGATGACATTTATTATTACTGTTGTAGCCATGACAAGCTGGGCTGGCCTTTTGTTTCTTGTTTCGCTATGCGTCTCAACCAATATTGGCGGAGCCTTAGGGAGTTCACTTGTGCTTACGACAGGTATCGTTGGTATGTTAACGGCACGTCAGCATTCTCACAAAAACCGCAGTGAATAGAAGATTTGGCTTCCTAATTGATTCCTAAATCGTCATTTGCAAGATTTCTAAGTTTGAAGAGAATATCCATGTGATGATCACGTACAGCAATTTCTGCTTCATTCTTTTTCTGTAAACGCGTATCCGTGTTTTGCGGGGTGCATATTGCATACATCTCAATCTCGCTAATCAAAAGAGTGATTCTGTTAATAAACTCATACCACTCTTGAACTATTTCAGCTTTTTTGAGAGATTCCCTAGAGCGTGTTTCAAAAATAGGTTCGGCCTCAAGTTAAGCACTTACTTGTGAGGCGGATGCAGTGTTGAGCTTCTGTCATGAAGAAGCGGCAGAAGGTGTTGACTGATGCGCAGTGGGAGCT